>PPYE01432380.1_pt1 | contig 145554 bp, 118 predicted proteins | sample 1559881 | NCBI WGS metagenome assembly PPYE01 (sample SAMN08240022, study PRJNA423297) | Human gut metagenome, whole genome shotgun sequencing project. | reverse complement strand
GTATTTATGCCTTTTTTATTGGCTGAAATATTGAACTTTCAAGGTTCAACACACCTTATTGGTGTGGGAAGTCTTAGTTCTATAACTAATGATATCATCGTAATAGGTGGGGGACAAGTGTCAATTCTACAAATTAATTGCCGTTAATTTTTTCATGAAAAATCGATACAGTAAAAATGGATTAAATTCCTCTGGATTTCGTAAATATGACGAAAGAAAATAAGAAGATAAGCTTTACTTTTTTCTCTGTGAATGCTAACATAATCTAGTAATATATGTCTTTTTCATATTTTTTTATTCTAAAATACAGACACTTATTATACGGACTTTATTTCTCTCTGAAGTATGAAAAAGATAAGCGGAAAGAAGAGGAAGATGGATTATGGGGAATGATTTACCGGAATTAAAGGTTTATATGCTGGGAAAATTTTCCATGGTATATGGCGAAAAGACCATATCCTTCCGGCGCAGTACTTCTACCAAAGCTTTGAAACTGCTGCAGATACTTCTGCACAACAGCGGAGAGAAAGGCGGAATACCCAGAAATCAGTTGCTGGAGGACTTATTTGGAAGAGAGGAAGTGTCCGATGCGGCAAATAACCTTCGGGTTACAGTACACAGATTAAAGAAGATTCTGGCAGATACAGAGCTGCCGGAATATGATTATATACTTATTGAGAATGGAGTCTATAAATGGGACAGTCCCATGAAGACCTGGGTGGATGTCAACGAGTTTACCAGATATGTAAAGGAAGGAGATGCAGAGACAGACAAGGACAGGAGCATCAGATGCCTGAAAAAAGCGTGTTTTCTCTACAGAGGTGAATTCCTTCCCGCTCTTTCCGGGGAAGACTGGGTGATCATGTGCAGCGTGGCATATAAGGAACAGTATACATATGCCCTGGAGCAGGTGTGTGAAGACCTGAAGAGGAAGAAAGAATATGAGGAAATGCTGGAACTGTCCTCTCTGGCGTGCGAGATTTATCCCTTTGATGAATGGCAGGCAGTGAAGATTGAAGCGCTGATGGGACTGAACCGGTATAAAGAAGCTATGCAGTTTTATGATGAGACTTGCAGATTTTTCTTTGAAGAATTGGGGATTACACCGTCAGAAAGATTACTGGAGCTGTTTTCGGAGATGAGTTCCAAGATGACAGGGAATTTTCAGATGGCAGGAGATATACAGGAAAGGCTGAAGGAACAGAAGGAAGATATGGGAGCATTTTTCTGCAGCCTGCCAAGTTTCCGCGACGGATACAGGCTGATACAGAGGATTATCGAAAGGAACGGGCAGTCTGTGTTTCTGATGATCATAACCCTTACAGACGGGAAAGGCCATCCGGTGGAAAACGCGGCGAAAAGAGATCTTTTCTCCGAAGAATTGTACCGTGCCATCAAGAAAAGCCTGCGAAGAGGCGACTCCTTTACCAAATACAGTACAACGCAGTTCCTGATCCTGCTGGTGGGAACCAACAGAGAAAACTGTGCGATTATTTTTAAAAGGATTGCCGATAACTTTTCAAAAGATCACAGGTCATGGCGGAATTATCTGGAGTATTATGTTTCTTCTGTGGCAGATGTGGAGAATGATAATTCCCGGATCCGGTTTAAGGAAAATGAATTTCATTGGAATTAGTGTAACAGGGGAGAGGAAGTATGGAAGAAGCATTGGGCATGGGTAAGGCATCGCCTAATTTGATCAATATCTGTGTAGAAAAAAGCATAAATGGGGAGATCGCAGGAGAGTTTTACTGCTGTTATTTTGATGAACCTCAGAAGTTTGACAATATTGTGCAGCTGCTGAGGAGCATGGAGCAGTTTTATAACTGGATTTCTTTTCCCCAGTCCGCAGTACAGCTGAGAAATTTTGCGGGAGGAAAGTTTGAGCCGGCGCTGGGAAAGATATCGGAGAAGCCGGTGCTGGGCCGGGAATATATTATAGAAAAAAGAGGAACCTGCGCCACGTTTCTGGTGTATGTGCAGTACCGGCAGAATGCCACCTGGCAGGGGACTGTGCTGTGGGCAGAGACAGGGCGGGCGGAAGAGTTTAAGAGCGCTTTAGAACTGATTATGATCATTGATAATATATTAAGGTTCGGAACAGAAAGATGAACCTGAGGATAGATATGAAGACCAACAGCGTCTGATTACATGAAAATGTGATCAGGCGTTTTTTTGTTCCCGCGGGCGACGATCCAAGCGGACATGCTTGCATGTCCATTTGGCGACTGCCGCGAGGGTCAAATACCTCGCGGCTCTGCTGCGGGGTATTTGACTACATAGGAAACCAGGCATTACATGAACTTGAGGATAACATTACAAAAAAAAGAATAAAAAAATGAAAAAAATGTGAAATGTAATGGCCTTTCGTAATGCTTTTTGTAATGTCTCATTTGTTAAAATGAATTAACAAAGATTGTAAAACAAAAGAGGGAGGTGCGGAAATATATGAGGGACATCAACTCCAGAAATCACAGGACGTTTTTGCTGAATATACAGGATCAGCAAAATGCCACCTGGCAGGGAAGTGTTACCTGGATCGAGAGACAACAGCGGCAGAATTTCCGCAGCGCCCTGGAATTGATCAAACTGATAGAAAGTGCGCTGGAAGAAAATGAGAAGGATGGAGGAGGAAGCCATGAAAAGTAAAAACAAGAAAAGGATATTGGCGCTGGTACTTTCCATGGTTCTGATGCTGAGTACCGGCATCTCTGCTATGGCTGAGGGTGAAGCAGGAAAGGGGACGACAAATGACACTGCTTTGGAAAATCAGGAACCTGCCGTAGAAAATCAGGAAGAAAACAGCGAATCCGCAGATACAGAAGGGGATAAACCTGAGGAAATCCAAAAGACAGCAGAATCTGAAGGCCAGTCCGAAACAACAGAAGAAAAGGCTGAGGAAGAAACTGTTTCCGAAGCAGCAGATTTGTACCAGGATTTTAAGGATGAGGATGGAAACGTCATTACAACCATCCATGCATATGTACCAGAAGGCGCTTTTCAGGCAAAAGCAGATCAGATCAGCATGGAAGCAAAGCTGCTGGATGCAGATTCTGAAGATTACATAAAAGGAATGATAGAAGCAAAACTTCCGGAGAACAGTTATCTGGGAGGATATGTGCTGTATGAAGTCAATTTTATGGTGGACGGCGCGATCACAGAGCCTGCAAAGGCGATCACCCTGACCATCGAGGGCAGCGGACTTTCCGTGACAGACTTGAGTAAGACCAAAGCCTTTTACTATGACCCGGCAGACCCGGAAATAGAAGGCGATGAAGACCAGCTGGTAGATATGGGACAGAAGGCAGACGTGCTGGCTTACCTGGCTGAAAATGAGGTAGCTGAGGATCAGATCAATACCTATGAATATACTGAACTGGATATCCAGAATGAAACAGCACACCAGATCGGGTTCAATACCTGGAAATCCACCATCTACGGGTGTTATACAGAAGCTTACTCTGCAGAGACCACCTTCACCCAGGAAGTGGATGGAGTGACGGTAAATGTGACTGCACCGGAAGGCACATTTCCTACAGCGGCTGAGAATGTAAGTTTCACAGCGGCAGCAGTGACAGAAGAACAGGATACTGTAATCAGCAGTCAGTTAGATGCAAAGGCAGAAGAGCTGGGACAGGAAGTGAAAGGGTATGAGGCATTTGCTCTTTCCTTTACAGTAAATGGGGAAGAAATGCAGCCACAGGTTCCAGTGAGTGTGAGCTTTGAAAATACCGGACTTCCTGCAGAAGATGTGAATGGAGCTCAGATCTTCCGGCTGGACGAAGAGAACCGTGCAGTCAATGAGCTGGAAGGGACTTTGGAGAACGGAACAGCTTCTATGACACTTGGCCAGATGGGAACGGTTGGATACTGGGCATACGGTGATGCGGTGATCGTGGAAGAGGACAGTACCTCCCCGGAAGATGAGAGTACACCGGACGGAACAGGAGAGAAGCAGCCGGAGGACAGTGTGGAGGAAGACAGCGAAGCAGTGAAAGATGACAGCCAGGGCGGTGCAGAGGAAGACAGCGAAGCAGTGACGGAAGACAGCCAGGGCGGTGCAGGCCAGAAGGAAGACGGGCAGGGCAGCGCAGCAGAAGACAGGGAAGAAGAAAGTACTGAGGACGGGAAAGAGGATACCGAGAATCCTGATCAGGAAGAAGGCAGCACAGACGGCACGCAGGACGAAGAGGGCACCAAAGGAGATGCTGTAGAAAACGAAAGCCAGAACGATGGCAAGTCAGAGACCGATACTTCTAAGGAAGAGGAAGGAGCGGACACAACCAAGGAAGATACAGAAAAAGAAGATAGTGAAAAGAAAGAAGAGGTAAAGAAAGAAGAGAAGGAAGAGACAACAGAAGCAGCAGACGAAGCAAAGGAGGAAGATGCGGATACTGAAAAAGAAGAGGAAACCTCTAAAGAAGATTCCAAAGAGGAAGCAGTAAAAGAACTGACTTACGAAGATGACAGCGTGACTGTCACAGTAAGCGCAGAGAAAGAAGGAATCATCCCGGAAGGGGCAGCTCTTCAGGTCGTACCACTTCTTGCTGATGACAAAGAGACAAAAGACCAGTATAAGGAAGTAGAAGAAAAACTTCAGGAAAAGGCTGAGAACGAAGAATATGAAATTGCCGGATTCCTTGCCTATGATATTTCCTTTATTGACAAAGACGGAAACGAAGTCGAGCCGGAGGGCGAAGTAAAGGTTTCCATGGATTACAAGAAAGCTGCACTGCCGGAAGGTATGACAGAGGAGGAATCAAAAGAAGCTGATGTGACCATGCTCCATCTGGAAGAGAACTCTAAGGGGGAAGTCAAAGAAGTGGTAGACATGGCAGAGAAAGACCAGGTTCAGACCATGAAGACTACCGAAGAGCAGAAGGTGGAGAAAATAGAAGTGAAGACCGAAAGCTTTTCCACATTTACGATCACATGGATCGCGGATAATCAGAAGTATCCGGTAACTGTACACTATGTGAACGATAGTGGAGGAAAACTGTTGGTTGAACAGGAAGAAGTTACGCTGCCCGTAAACGAAGATGTTATTTTGAGTGAATATGCGAAAGCTATTTCAGGTTATTATTTTGATCGTGCCAAAATTGAAAATTTTTCAACAGGGATAACAGTTACGGCAATTCGTGTTCAAAAGGAAAGCGGTAATTTTACTTATCAATATAGAACTGCTAACAGTACTCAGTGGATCACATGGAGTGAAAATCCCGCAAAAAATGTTTATCTGATTTATAAGCAAACGAACTTACACCAGTTGGATACCATCAGTTCTCAGGACAGGGGAATCAGCATCCGCATGATAGATTATGACCAAGCAGCATTTTCTGGAGCTATCTGGGATGATAAAACTCAAGACGGATCCGGCGTCGGCGTCAAAAGCGGAATTTTAAGCAATAAGGTTGCAGGGGACGGATATCCTACTTTTGTAGGGACTCAATGGAATACACCGACGAGCGGGAGCTTGAAAAAACATTATGAAAATGCAGTGGATGCAGATAATCTTTTCCTGGAATCGGTTTATAACGATGTGGGACATTATTTCTATTATAGCTCCGAAGAAAGTTCTGCTGTTTTTAACAAGGATACGGGAAATTTCAATGTTTACAGGGAGTTAATGACTCCCCAAATGAAAGCAGATGCAGGAGACGAGAATCGATATTTCTTTTACAGACGAGGAAATTTCCTTCCGTATAATAGTATCTATAATATGAAAGACAGTGAACTTGATAATTTGTTTGACGCTGAGGGAGAGCGGTTGGCTGAAGGAAGCGAACGACAAGGTGAGACACTTTATTTTCCGGATGAGGGCATAAATTATTACTTTGGAATGGAAATGTCCGCCCAGTTTATCCAGACCAAGAATGGATATTATGACAACAAACCTGTCAGATACGAGTTTACAGGAGATGATGATCTCTGGGTGTATATAGACGGCGTGCTGGTACTGGACATGGGTGGCTGTCACGACGCACGAAGCGGTTATATCGATTTCTCTACCGGAGAAGTGTATGTACAGGGAATTGGGTATACCACGATCAGAAAGATGTTTGAGGCTGCTGGTGTTCATGAAATCAAGTGGAAAGAGGTAGAATATACAAGTTCTGAAACAGGACAAAAAACACCTGGATATATTTTCAGCGATTATTCCAGTCATCAGTTCCAGATGTGGTATATGGAACGAGGCGGGGGCGCTTCCAACTTAAAAGTAAAGTTTAATCTGCCGGTTATACCAAAAGGTCAGATAGAGATACAAAAGGAACTGGGAACAAAGACTGATCCTGTAAAATATGGCGACGTTAAGTTCGGATTTAAACTGTATGTTCAGGAAGCAGATACCCAAGGAAATGGTACCGGAGAATGTAAGCTGGTTAAGCCAGAGGATTTGGCTGACTACCGGGCACAGAAAATCGATACCAGTGGAAAAGCAGTAACTCTGGAAATGGATAAAGAAGGGATTTTCTATCTGAAACCTAAGGAAAAAGCCCGGTTCAGTATTGCAGAAAACCTGAAGTATTATGTAGAGGAAGTGGATGTGAAGTCTGACGAATACGAGAGTGTAGAAGTCGCAGATGTTTCTAATACAGAAAAATTTGAAAATGGTAGCACAAGTACAAGTTATACGGCTAGATCAAGGGAAGACACGGTGGGGAACAGACCGGTCGTAGCCTTTACGAATAACTGCAGCGCTAAAAACCTGCGATCTCTTACCATAGAGAAGGTGATGAAAGATAGCGATACGGTAGAGGAAACGTTTACCATAAACGTTTTCCTGGAGGGTGTGGACGGTGTGCTCCATCCATATTCCGGGGGATACAGACTGGTAAATGAGAACAATCAAACGATTGATGAGGATGGCCAGATAAAGGATGATGCTTGTCGGCTATCTACAGATGATGGAACCATTAATCTGAAGCACGGATGGAGAGCAGTTATCTATAATATTCTGTCAGAAACAGAATTTAAAGTGACAGAGCAGGAGCCGGGTAAGGATTATGACAATCCGAAATATTCGGTTTCCATAATTGGTGATGATAATCTGGATGCTGAACCAAAAGAATCCTATGAATCAGCAGAAGGAGAAATCGTGTTAGATAAAGATTCTTTGGTGATCGTAGAAAACTCACTGGTGGACAATCTGGATACACCTTATATGAGAGTGCAGAAAACCTTTGTGGGTCTCGATAAGGACAGCCTGCCGCAAAACTTCGAGATTAATTTGTATAGCGATGAAGCGTGCCAGAATCTTGTTGCAGTGCTGACCCTGGATGGAAAGGACGGAACCATTAAACCAACAAGCACCAGCAAAGACGGACTTACCTTTGTCTGGAAACTGGATAATCTGGAAGCGGGAATCTATTACTTAAAGGAAAGCGGACAAAAAGACGGATATAACCATAGCATTAAAGTAAATAATCAGGAGTATACGGAACAATCTGTAATTGAGGTTTCTACACAAGATGCTGAGTATACGTTTGAAAAGGAACAGCGCATATCTCCGTGTAGTGCCACGAATTCTTTGGAGATACAGGATCCGGATTATATTGTCGGAGGCATGGATAGCAAGGAAGTGTACTTTGTCTGGACGAAAGACACGTTATCTGTAGGTGAACGAAATGCGATTATTCAACATATACAAACGACTTTCGGAACAGACTTCCCAAAGATAAAAGCGGATACAACCGCGTTCTTTAGTACACAGGAACGGATTGAAACGGGACTCAATTATAGAGGAACGATAAAGCTTGAGAAAAGCGGTGAAAATACAAATCTGATTTTCAGCGCTCCTAGTCAGTGGGAACAGGTGGTTTATGGAAGGTATACGAAAAGCGATAAGGTCAATGCCGAGATTGAAGTGGTAAACACCTACACCCAAGCAGTCATTGACCTTCAGAAATATGGTTCTGACTATGAAATGGGACAACTGCCAGGTGCGAAATTCAGCTTGTATCAGGGAACGCCGAATGAAGGAACCGAAGGCGTTAAATGGGACGAAGCTCCCATTGAAGCCTACAAAGAGATAGCTGTAACAGCAGATGCTACAGAACTGAAGTTGAAGGATGGCTATTACAAACTGGTGGAAACCACTGCTCCCAGCGGCTATGCGTTACTGGAAGACAGTATTTACTTTAAGGTAGAAAATCGGAAGGTCGTTCTTATTAACGAAAAAGGCGAAGTTCTGACAGACAATAAGACTGATATGTGGGAAGTAGATGAAACTGGTCTTGTTATCAAGATCAAAAACAAAGCCCTCTACTCCCTTCCCTCCGCCGGAGGTTCCGGAATTTTCTTGTATATGATTGGAGGAACGCTGCTTCTCATAGCAGGTTCCCTGATGATATATATTAACCGACGTAGGGAGGTGCTGAAAAAATAAGATTATGAAAAATTTTTTCAGCGGCCTCTGCGCCGCCAAACTGACAACTTAGAGAAGGCAGAAAGAAATATGGGTATTGCCCAGAAAGAGAAAAGGAGAAAGAAATATGAAGTTAAAAAAAGTATTAGCCGTATTAATGGCATCAGCTATGATAATGGGAATGTCTGTGACGACTTTTGCGGCAGATAAGACACCTAATGAAGATGACAAAACTACAGTAGCAGTAAGCAATGTGGATGTGGGTTCTACAGTAACAGCTTATCAGATTGTTGAAGCGGACTATAATCAATACGGATTTATAGGTTATAAATCTGTAGAAACAGGAGCAGATAGACTTCCGTTAGTATTGGATGCTGAAAAACCTACATCTTTTGAGGTAGGGCAGATAGCAAGTAAAATTGATTCGGGAGAGATTACAGGTTTAGCACAGGTATCCCTTTCAGATGAGGATGGAGATGGAACCTATACAGGACAATTGAATCCAGGATACTGGGTAGTGTTAGTAAGACCTGGCAATGCGAATGGAGTTAAAGTATATAATCCTATGTTGCTTGGTGTATATTACAATGAAAGCGGTTCTGAAAATGGTATGGAGACAGACGCAACTGAAGACAATCCATTATCAGCAAATGACAAATGGACATTAGAAGCTGATGAAGCATGGGCAAAATCTTCAGAAGTACCGTTTGAAAAGACAGCAGATAGTCATTCAGAGAATCTTGGAGGAGAAGTGAACTATGATATTACGACAATAGTTCCTGTCTATGGTCCAGAATATGATAATGTTAAATTTCAAATAAAGGATACTTTGAGTTATTTAGAGTTAAAAGATGAAGATGGAAATCTTCAGATAAAAGTATCTGCGGATGGAACGTTTTGGAATGATCTTGAGAAAGGAAATTATACTGTTGTTTATGGAAGTAAAGGAAAAGAAGCGTTTTATATAGATTTTAATTCCGACTGGATTAAAGCAAATGGCGGAAAGCATATTAAGGTTACATATACAGCAATTGTAACCGATGAAGCATTTGTAAATGAAGATTCTCATGATAACAATGCGGAAGTGATTTATACTAATAATCCGGACGAGACAACTTCCGGAAATAAAGATATAGAGAAGATATATACCTTTGATATTGACGGAAGCACAACAGGGAATATTTTGAAGAAGGTAAAACCAGGTGAAATGGAAGGAGACTCCATGGCTTTAGAGGGTGCGGAGTTCACTTTATACACAGATGAAGATTGTACTCAGCAATATACAAATACAGCACATCCCGCAAATCAGCCAACTGCAATATCTGATAAAGACGGTAAACTGCATATTACAGGTTTGGCGGAAGGTACCTATTACTTAAAGGAGACAAAAGCACCGAATGAGTTTACATTGAACGATACTGTATTTAAGATTGAGATTAAGGCTGAATATGATGGGGAGGAACTGGAATCCTGGGATATTATTGTTACGGATACTGTGACTAATGAAAAAGTTAACAATGGTTTTACAGTTGACAATGGTGATGCAATAGTAGATCGTGACAACGAGCTAACTGAAATTATGAACACCAAACTTTCCTCCCTCCCATCCACCGGTGGAATCGGTACAACCATCTTCACCATCGGCGGCTGTGTGATCATGGTAACAGCAGCAGGTCTCTATTTTGCAAGCCGTAGAAAACAGGATAACAAATAAAAGTAATTTTGATAACCTGAAATGATTCTGGTTTTAAAGAATCTAGTAAGAAATTACATAAGGAGCAGGGCGGGAGGACCTGCCCTGCTCCTTAAAACAAAAATACAGCAACAAGGAGAGCCCGGATGAAGAAGAAGACCATTACCACAATATGCATAGCCCTGTTTTTTTTAGCCGGATTGTCCTTGCTGTTGTATCCGCTTATTGCCAATCAGTGGAACAATTACAGGCAGAAACAGCTGATCAGCAGTTATGACGATACCATAGCCCAGAAAGAGGCGGAAGGCTCTGTTGACTATGAAAGTGAATGGGCTAGGGCAAATGCTTACAACCAAGCATTACTTCCATCCATCCTTCCCGATTCCTTCGCCGTTGCGGAGGCATCGGATGAGCCGGATGAAACCTATATGTCCTGCTTAAACCTTACCGGGGATGGTATGATGGGCTATGTAGAAGTTTCCAAAATTAATATCAAGATTCCTATTTATCACACCACAGATGAGAACGTACTGGAGAAAGCAGCAGGACACCTGGAGGGAAGTTCCCTTCCGGTGGGAGGGGAAAGCACCCATGCTGTTATTTCTGCACATCGAGGACTGCCAAGTGCATCTCTCTTTACCGATTTGGACAAACTGGAGGCGGGAGATCATTTTCTACTTTATATTCTGAATGATGTGCTTTGCTATGAAGTAGATAAGATTACTGTGGTAGAGCCGGATGAGACACAGGACCTTGCCGTAGAGGAGGGGGAAGACTTGGTGACACTTCTTACTTGTACTCCATATGGTGTAAACAGCCATCGGCTGCTGGTCCGGGGACACAGAGTTCCCTATGAACCGGAAGCAGTGGAAGACGAACAGCTTCCTTTGTCAGATATGAGCCTCCATACCAATTACCTGTTATGGGTAATCGTGGGACTTTTGATTACTACAGTATTTGTTCTTGGGCTTTACTTCTATGATAAGAGAAGAAAAACTAAAGGCAGCAAACAGGACATAGAACACAGGGCAGGAGATTGACATGAAGAAAAGGATTCCAGGCATTCTGTTCGGACTTTTGTTCCTTATCGGTTTCGGCATCCTGGTCTATCCCACCGTGGCGGACCAGTGGAACACCTACCGCCAGAGCCGCCTGATCAGCAGCTACGAAGAAACAGTCTCTAATATGGAGCCTGAAGATTTTACAAAAGAATGGGAGGCAGCCAGAAACTTTAATAATTCCATTACCCGGAACAACCTCTACGGAGATGTGTTTGGGGTGGGGGACGAGGAAGCTTCCATGGAAGACACCCCTTACTGGCAGGTCTTAAACGTAGGCGGGGATGGGGTCATGGGATACTTATCCATCCCGAAGATCAATGTAAAGATATCTATCTACCACGGCACATCGGACAAAGTGCTCCAGACCGGGGCAGGGCATTTAAACGGCACCAAGCTCCCCATCGGAGGAGAGAGCACCCACAGTGTCCTGGCTGCCCACCGGGGTTTGCCGAGCGCAAGGCTTTTTACGGACATTGACCAGCTGGAAAAAGGGGATATGTTTTACATTCATATTTTAGATAAGACCTTCGCTTACCAGGTGGATCAGATTCTGGACATGGTAGACAAAGATGACATGGACACTTTGGAAAAAGCCCTTCAGATCGAAGAAGGGAAATATTATGTAACGCTTTTCACCTGTACCCCCTACGGTGTGAATTCCCACCGGCTTTTAGTCCGCGGAATCCAGGTGCCGTATGAGGGAGAGGAAGAAATAGAGAGCACCCCTGTGGATACCATGCTTAAGGCGGTGCAGAATTATTATATGCTGTACCTGATACTTGGATTATCCGTGACACTGCTCATAATACTTTTTCATGAAATTCCTGATAAAGCCGGGAAAGAGGAAGAAGAAATGACGTCTCCGGGGAGGCGGCATCTTCCGGCGCCGGACAAGAAAAAATCGGAGGAGGGTAAGACGTGAAGATGAAAAAGAAAATAAAACAGGGAAGCGCACTGACATTTGCCCTGGTTCTTGCCGTTCCGGCGGCAGCTTACCGGGCAGACGCAGCCATCAGCATTGATACGGACAGGGAATGTTCCATAAAGTTTACGCTGGACGGAAGTTTTCAGGAACTGGAAAACATGGAGATTCCTGTGGAAGTTTACCGGGTGGCAGAAGTGGACAGCGCTGGGGAGTACAAAGAACTTCCCGGTTTTGAAAGCCTGGATCTGGGAAACATCAGCAGCCAGGCCACTGCCCGGGAATGGGAAGAAAAGGCGGGTCTGGCAGTAAAAGCAGCAGAAGAGGGACAGGTAGCCCCGGAACAGATTTCCACCACAGAAGCAGGATTTACAGGTCTTGAAACAGGCATGTATCTGGTGGAGGCGCAGGCAGTAAGTTCTGAGGAATATGATTACGGTTTTACACCATATCTGCTGGCATTGCCCAATAACTATTATACTGTGGAAAACCCGGATGATTCCTGGGTATATGATGTGACCGCCGGCTTAAAACCGGAGCAGACGCCCAGGTTTGGAAGTATCCAGATCCGTAAGGCTTTGGACAGTTACAATGAGACCCTTGGAAGTGCCTCTTTTATCTTTTCGGTAGAAGCACTGAAGGATGGGAGGACAGTGTACAGCGATGTGGTTTCCCTTATTTTTGATGGTCCGGGAACCAGGACGCTGACCGTGGAAGGTATCCCGGCGGGGGCGCAGGTAACTGTGACAGAGGTTTACAGCGGAGCCAGCTATGAGGTGACTGGTTCGCAGACGCAGACGGTTACTGTAGAAAGCAGCCGGGAGAATGCGGTAAGTTTTACCAATGCGTACAGCGGAGAGAAGCAGGGTGGAACCAGTATCGTGAACCATTTTGACTATACAGAGCCTGGACAGGAAGGCGGCGACGGGAAGTGGACACCTGAACAGCAGGAAGACAGCAGTCATGTGCAGGAGAGCGCAGATGTGCAGGGATAAAGGAGGAAGGATGCAATGAAGAAAAAGAGTTTGAGTAAGAAGACCCTTTGCCTGGCTGCAGCCGCCCTTACCCTGACAGCAGGGATTTCCGTAGGAAGCGCAATGGCGTACTTTACCACGTATACTCAGGCGGAAGGGGGCGCTGTCCTGGACCTGGGATTTACAACTACAGTCCCCCGGGAAGAAGTGGATAACTGGACCAAGCATGTGACGGTGGAGAACACCGGGGAATATCCCTGTATGGTCCGTGTCCGCGCTTTCGCAGGAAGTCAGTTGGAAGGCAGGCTGACCTACAGCGGCGCAAACTGGAGTCTGGCGGAAGACGGATATTATTATTACAGCCAGGTGCTGGAACCCGAAGCACAGACAGATGTACTGGATATCCGCATCGACAGTACCGGTTTAGACCAGGATTTTAATGTGATCGTGGTGCAGGAATGCGCCCCGGTATTCTATGATGAGGATGGAAATCTCCAGGGAGACTGGGAGAATGTGCTGGATTCTCAGGAGCAGACGGACAGCGGAGAGGAGGCTGGTGAGTGATGAAAAAGAAGAAATTACCTTTTCTGACCGTTCCGGCAGTGCTTTTAACTGCATCCGCCCTTCTTCTTGCAGGGAGTACGGTAGGAAGCGCCAGAGCGGCTCTGACCTATTTCAGTGAAGATTATTCCGCCCAGGTCAGTACCTCCCGCATCGGTGTCAGTCTGGAGGAAAATGGAAAGACGGTGAGCAGCCGGGATTATACGGAAGAGAATACATGGGCAGAGACGCAGGGAACTTTATTTACCGGTCTCTTCGGGGAAGATGGCGCCGCCCTGAAGCTGGGATATAAATATGACGATACCATTACCGTAAGAAACAGCGGATCCATTGACACGTTTGTCCGTGTTATCGTAAAGAAAAGCTGGACGGACGGGGAAGGGAAGAAGGATACTTCCTTAGATCCGGCGCTGATCCATCTGGATTATCTGACAGACAATGGCTGGATCGTGGATGAAGAGGCTTCTACCCAGGAACGTACAGTATTGTATTATTCACAGTCTCTGGCGCCAGGGGCGAGCACAGCGCCCTTCCTGGGGGAGGACTCCCTGTGGATCGATCCCAGGGTAGGCAGTAAGGTGGAGCAGGTAACGGAAGAGACCGAAGAAGGCACAGTGGTACGTACCACTTATGCCTATGACGGATACCGTTTCCAGGTGGAGGTAGAGGCAGACGCAGTCCAGACCCATAATGCTGCAGACGCCATCAGGAGCGCCTGGGGTGTGGACGTGGCAGTCTCAGAAGACGGAACCAGGATCAGTTTACAGTAGGAGGTACAGGATAGATGAAAAAGAAGATTTTGTGCCTTCTCATGGCAGGCATCATGGGCACAGGCATGGCAGTGACCGCGCAGGCGGAAGAACTTACAGGCAGGACAGCCTGGAAAGTAGAGTTTAACGGGGAGGGCGTGGAAAGTAATTTTACTTCCCAGCAGATGGCGGATGAGGTGTCCGGTATCCTTCCCGGTGACAGCATAGAACTTCACATGGACGTGGAGAATTCCAGCGATATCGGGACAGACTGGTACCTGTCCAGTGAGATCGTAAAGAGCCTGGAGGACGGAAGCACGGCACAGGGCGGCGCTTACGGTTACCAGCTGTGGTATGAGGACCCGGACGGGGAAGAAACCATCCTCTATGAAAGCGGAGCTATCGGAGGAGAGGATGGGGAGAACGCCCTGAAAGAGGCCACAGATTCCCTGGGAGATTTCCTCTACCTTGGAACTTTAGGAGAAGGGGAGCAGGGAGAGGTATACCTGAGGATCACCCTGGATGGAGAGACACAGGGGAATGATTACCAGAATACCCTGGCGCAGCTCCAGATGAATTTTGCAGTGGAAGAATCTGCTCCGGATACGGTACAGGGTGAGGACACCATTGTGGAAAAGACAGAAAAAGGCGAAGACAAAGTCATCCGCAGGACAGAAAAAGTCCCGGGCAATACCGCCTATCAGACCAGACAGGTAAAGACCGGGGATCCCAACCAGCTGCTGCTCATCAGCGCAGCGGCACTGGCAAGCGGATTGGTACTCTTAGTGCTGGGGATCCTGGCTTTAAAAAGGAGAAAGAATGACAGGAAAGGGGAGCTGAAGCCATGAGAATGCTTAAAAAGCTGAAAAAGACCATAACAGCCGTGAGTGCGGCAGCCCTGGCATGCAGCTTTGCTCCTGTAAATGCCCTGGCAGCAGAGGATTATACTTATACAGTAACTTTTTATGCGGGAAACCAGGGGGACTTTACCAGCCTTTCGGGGCTTACCCCATACAGCCAGGGAGAAGCGCAGATCTCCCTGGAGGAAGATAAGATCACGGTCAGCGGCCTGAAAGCCGGGGACCGCATCACCTTCAACGCCCAGGATGGCGCGGTGAGCCTGGAAGACGGAAGCCGCTATTACATCCAGGGGCTGCGGCTGAGCGGCAGGGACAATGACGGAGCCAATGCGGACGCACTGCTCACCGTGGAAGGGGATGAAGATTATGTAGTGGCTTACGGGATACAGGGCGATATGGTGGCATATACGGTGAACTACCTGGATGAAGACGGAAATGAACTGGCTCCCGGCAGGACCTATTACGGGAATGCAGGGGATAAGCCGGTAGTAGCATATCAGTACGTGGAAGGCTATATGCCCCAGGCACTGTCCCTGACCAAGACCTTATCCGAAAACGAAGCTGAGAATGTGTTTAATTTCACTTATCGTGAAGTGTCCCCGGAAGTGATCCCGGGAGAGACTGTCACGGTAACTACGGTGGTGCCGGGGACTACTCAGGTGATCACGACCCAGATCCCGGCAGCAGCAGCTGGCGTGACCACTGCGCCCGGAACAACTGGAACCACAGGTACCGGGACAGCCGGAACTGCAGGCGCTGGAACGACTGGGACAGCGGGAACCACAGGTACAGGAACGGCCGGAACCGCAGCGGGAACTGACACAGGGACAGCGGGGACCGGAACAGATGCAGGAGCTGACGCAGGGACAGCCGGAACTGGAACAGATGCAGGAGCAGCAGGGACTGACACAGGAACAGCCGGAACCGCAGGTACGGATACTGCGGGAGAAGGAACGGATACAGAAACAGCCGGAACCGAAGAAATCCAGGATGAAGAGACACCATTAGGACAGATTGACCTGGATGGAGAGGACACACAGGAAGAGGATGCTGCGGAGGCATCAGCGGGAAGCGAAGCCCTTCCCATTGTGGCAGGCGTAGGAATCGCAGTTGTTGCGCTGGCAGCGATCGGAACTGCGGCAGTACTGATCCGGAGACACCTGAAAAAATAAGAGCAGCCCGGAGAGGGCAGATGAAAGCGTGTATCACAGAAACGGACACGGAAATACAGAAACATCAGAGAAAAGGACAGAAAGGGTTTCCGTTATGGACAGAGAAAAGAAAAAAAAGAGCCCAGTGGCTGTAACATGCAGTGCACTGGGCACTGTTTTATTAGCGGCACTGGTGCTGCTGTGCCTGCCTCTGACAGTACCCAGGGTGCTGGGATACCAGATTTATACAGTGATCAGCGGGAGCATGGAGCCTGCAGTCCCTACAGGGAGTCTGGCATATGTAAGCGGCGCCGAGGCGGAAGAGATAGAAGAGGGAGAAATTATCGCTTTCTATGGAGGAAGGCAGAGCACAGCCATAATCACCCACCGGGTGGTGGAGAACAACACTCTGGAAGGAGAGTTCACCACGAAAGGGGACGCCAATGAAAAGGAGGATTTAAGTCCGGTGCCTTATGAGGAGTTCATCGGAAAAGTGGCGTATACGATTCCAAAGCTGGGCTGGGCAGCCCAGGCATTTACCAGTCCTTACGGGAAAGCAGGAGCAGTGGGAGCAATCGGGACAGCAGTGGCACTGCATCTTTTGGGGGCAGCCATTGAAAAAAGCCATGAAAAAAGACGGTTCGTATAACGTTCCGTCTATTTTTTTGCGCGATATGCCCGGCAAGCAGCCGTCATGCTTGCATGAGTGGAAAAATCGCAGGAAAAACTTTGTTGACACCTTCTGGGAACAGTAATACAATTATTGCATATACAACTATTGGAGGTGCAATTATGCTCAAGCGTCTGTTTTCTTACATGCATCAATACAGAAAATACGCCTTTCTGGCACTTTTCTGTATCACAGCGGAATCAATCTTTGAACTTCTGGTTCCTCTGATCATGGCTGACCTGGTGGACGTGGGAGTTGCCACAGGGGACAGGGCATATATTTACAGAAAGGGACTGGAAATGGTGATCTGTGCAGGGATCGCCCTGATTCTGGGGATAGGAAGCGCCAGGTTTTCTGCCCTTGCCGGGCAGGGGCTGGGAGCGGAGCTGAGAAAGGCGGAATACGAAAAACTGCAGTCTTATTCTTTTTCCAACATTGATCACTTCCGCGTATCTTCTCTCATTACCCGGCTCACCAGCGATGTGACGAACATTCAGAATTCGGTGTCCACAGGCATGCGTCCTTTCTGCAGAGGACCGGTGATGCTGGTGGCAGCTACAGGAGTAGCTTTTTCAATTAATGCAAGGCTTGCACTGATTTTTCTTGTGGCGCTGCCGGTTCTGGGAGCGCTGCTGTTTTTGATCGTCTCTCAGGTGCGCCCACTGTATACAAAGATGCAGAGTGCGATTGACAGTGTCAACAGGATCATCCAGGAAAATCTCACGGCAGCGAGAGTGGTGAAGGCATGTGTCAGGGGAGAGTATGAGATCTCCAAATTTGAGACAGGAAACGAAAATCTGAAAGAACAGTCAGAGAAGGCTTTCCGGCTTGCGGCGCTGAACATGCCGGCTATGCAGTTTGTCATGTATGGAACTATTTTAAGTATTCTCTGGTTTGGCGGACAGCTGCTGCAGAAGGGAAATATGCAGGTGGGAGAGCTGACAGGATTCCTGAGTTATGTGCTGCAGATCCTGAATTCTCTGATGATGATTTCCAATGTATTTCTGATGATGACACGTTCCCTTGCTTCCGGAAGCCGCATTCTGGAAGTCATTGATGAAAAAATTGATATTACAGATGAACAGGCAAAGGATATTAAAGTAAAAAGAGGAGAAATTGAATTTGACCATGTGTGGTTCAAATATAAAGAAGATGCAGAAGAATATGTACTTTCAGATATCTCCCTTCATATCCCTGCGGGAATGACAGTGGGGATCATCGGACAGACGGGGGCGGCAAAGACTACTCTGGTACAGCTGATCCCCAGGTTGTATGACCCGCAGGAAGGAACCGTGAAGATAGACGGCATTCCGGTGCGGGAATACCCGATGGAGCATCTGAGGGATGCGATAGCTGTAGTACTGCAGAAAAATACGCTGTTTTCCGGCAGTCTGCTGGAAAATCTCAGATGGGGGAAAGAGGATGCCTCCATGGAAGAAGTTGAGGAAGCATGCAGGATCGCCTGTGTGGATGAATTTATAGACCGGCTTGCCAATGGATATGAAACGGAAATGGGCCAGGGAGGTGTTAATGTATCAGGCGGACAGAAGCAGAGGCTGTGTATTGCGCGGGCGCTTTTAAAGAAGCCGAAAGTGCTGATCCTGGATGATTCCACCAGTGCTGTGGATACGGCAACAGAAGGACGGATCCGCAAGATGCTCGCAGAGTATCTGCCGGATATGACCAAGATCATCATTGCCCAGAGGATTTCTTCTGTGCGGCATGCAGATCAGATCATTATCCTGGATGACGGCAAGGTCAATGACATGGGCACACATGAGGAGCTGCTTGCAAGAAATGAAATATATCAGCAGATCTATGAATCTCAGAAGGAAGGAGCGGAGCTGTAATGGCAAGATATGTAGGATATAAAAGACCGAAAGATACCAGAAAAACTTTAAAACATCTGTTCCGCTATCTGGGGATGCATAAGTGGATGTTTGTGCTGGTAGCTGTTCTGGTGCTGATCAGCACAGGGGCAAATATTATGGGGACCTTTCTGCTGAAACCGGTGATCAATAATTTTATTCTGCCGGGAAATATGGAAGGGCTCTTAAAGGCTGTAGGCGCCATGGGAGGCATGTATCTGTGCGGAGCCCTGGCTACCCTGGGCTATAACCAGCTGATGGTAAGATCAGCCCAGAAAGTGATCAAGGAAATACGCGCAGATCTGTTTGCCCATGTGCAGACGCTTCCGCTGAAATATTATGATGCTCATACCCATGGGGAGCTGATGAGCCGGTTTACAAATGATGTGGATACCGTGCAGGAGGCAATGAACAACAGCTTCGCCATGATCATCCAGAGCTTTATGATGCTGTTCGGCACGGTTTCCATGATGCTGGTGCTGAGTGTCAAACTGTCAGTGATCGTGATTTTTTTTCTGCTTCTTATGTTTGTTTTTATCAAATTTAACGGAAGGCGAAGCCGGAAGTATTTCCAGAGACAGCAAGCAGAGCTGGGAAAGATCAATGGATTCGTGGAAGAAATGGTTGCCGGACAGAAAGTGGAGAAAGTGTTCAATCATGAAAAAAAAGACTTTGAAACTTTCTGTAAAATGAATGAGTCGCTGAGAAAAGAATCTACCAATGCACTGACTTTTGCGGGAATGATGGTTCCCACCATTGTGAGTCTTTCGTATGTGAATTATGCGGTGTCTGCATGTGCAGGAGGACTTATGACTCTGATGGGGATGCTGGATATGGGAAGCCTTGCATCTTATCTGGTATATGTACGCCAGAGCGCCATGCCTTTAAATCAGTTTACTCAGCAGGTGAACTTCCTTCTATCTGCCCTTTCCGGCGCTGAAAGAATCTTTGACATGATGAACGAAGAGCCGGAGATAGATGAAGGAAAGGTTACGCTGTGCAACGTGCGGGAAAGAGAAGGAAGATTAGAAGCCTGTGAAGAGAGTACAGGAAGTTTTGCCTGGAAAGTGCCGGAGGAAGACGGAGGCTTTTCTCTTGTGCCTTTAAAAGGCGATGTGAGATTTCACGATGTAGTGTTCGGCTATGTGCCTGAGAAAAAGATTTTAAACGGCATTTCCCTTTATGCGAAGCCGGGACAGAAAATTGCCTTTGTGGGTTCTACCGGTGCAGGGAAAACTACGATCATCAACCTGATCAACCGTTTTTATGAAATTCAGTCAGGATCCATTACCTATGACGGGATTGACATTAAGGATATGAAAAAGGATGATCTTCGCAGATCTCTTTCCATGGTAATCCAGGATACCCATCTGTTTACAGGAACCATTGCGGATAATATCCGCTACGGAAAACTGAATGCAACAGACGAAGAGGTAAGGGAAGCCGCGCGGATCGCCAATGCGGATTCTTTTATCCGCAGGCTTCCGAATGGCTACGATACCATGCTGTACAGCGACGGAAGCAACCTGTCCCAGGGACAAAGACAGCTGCTTGCCATTGCGAGAGCAGCTGTGGCGAAACCGCCGGTCCTCATTCTGGATGAGGCTACAAGCTCCGTTGATACCCGGACAGAGCGGCTGATCGAGAAAGGAATGGATGCGATCATGGAAGGAAGGACCGTGTTTGTCATTGCCCATCGTCTTTCTACTGTGCGCAATGCAAAGGCGATCATGGTACTGGAAAAAGGTGAGATCATTGAGAGAGGAAGCCACGAAGAACTTCTGGAGCAGAAGGGGCGGTATTATCAGTTGTACACAGGACAGTTTGAATTGGAGTGATAGAGATGGAGAAAAGTGAGATTCGTGAGAACCTTCATGCCCTGGATCTGGATCGAAAGAAAATTTTAAGACCACGGTTCATGGAACTGGGGCTGACCGTGGGAGAGGGACAGCCCAGGATCCTCCGCTGCCTGCTGAAAGAAGGAAAAATGACACAGCGGGAGCTGGCGGACAGGTGTATGGTAGATGTAACTACTATGTCCAGAACATTGGACAGGATGGAGCGGGCAGGATTTTTAAAGAGAGAAGCAAATCCTGGGTGCAGAAGATCCCATCTGATCTGTATTACAAGATATGGAGAAGAAAAAGCATGGGAAGTGCAGAAAGTATTTGAAGAGCTGGATGAGAAAATCTGTCATGGGATTCAGGAAGAAGAAATGAAGCTGCTCATTAAGATCCTGGGTAAAATCCGCGGCAATCTGGAAAATCCGGATGCCGCGGAAAAAAATAAGGATGTATAGAAGACTGTAATCAGGGCATGAAATGTAAAAACAAGTAGGTAAAGGAGAATAATGTGAAGTATAGAATTAACAGAGAGGATATGATGGAACTTACAAGAAGAATGACACCGGCAAGGACGTCTTTTACCAGGATTGCAGGCTGCTATGTGGATGGGGACGGAGATTTTGACGGGAGCTTTAATATTAATTTTCTGAAACTTTCTCCGGCAGAAAAAGGACGAAATCTGGAGATCGCAAAAACGGTTCCTTTTTCAGAGACAAATGTGCAGCTGAAGAAATATAAATGTTCAGAAGCAGCCAAAGGTCCGGGAAGCGTATGGCAGCTTCTAAATGCAATGAAAGAATGCGGGCTGAAAAATGATGCGCTGATGGACAGTTTTTATGATCTCGTCATGGAACATTATAAAAGTGATTCACCTTATGGGATCCTGGTGTTCCATGACCGGTATGATGTTCCGGTAAAGGCTGCGGATAAAGAACGTTTGGGAGAATCAGAGGAAACATATGAATATCTGATCTGCACTCTGTGTCCCCTGGCAGGGGAATATGAGCCGGAAAAGCCGGAATGGGGATTTTTGTTCCCGGCATTTACAGACAGGAGCAGCGATGGGAATTATATTCATATTTTTCATGGTGACAGCAGAGATTACCATGCTCTGGATGAGATGCTCACAGGAGGAGGGATCAGGTAATAATAATTTTATACTTTCCAGTATCGACAAAAGGTAAAAAAGGAATTAAAATTTTATGTAGAAGAAACATGAAATTCGCAGAAAGGAATCGGTGATGAGGTGAGGAAAAAAGCATTGTATAAAGATATACGGCAGGAGATCAGGCGGACATTTCCCAGGTTCCTTTCCCTGTTCCTTATGTCGGCGCTGGGGGTTTCTTTTTTTTCAGGCGTGAGGGCGTCCATGCCGGATATGCTCAGTACGACAGACAAATATTTAAAAGAGACAAATGTGTTTGATCTTCAGATTATGAGTACTATGGGCCTTCAGGAGGAGGATCTTCAGGCTGTTCTGGATACGGAAGGTGTGAAGGAAGCAGAGCTTGCTTATGGAGCAGATCTGCTCTGTGACGCGGAGGGAGAGCAGTATGTGGTGCATCTGATGTCAGAGGGCAGTATGGCACAGTGCATACCCGAAGAAGGAAGGCTCCCTGAAAAGGAGAATGAAATTTTTCTGGATACCGCCCTGGCAGAAACCCTCGGATGTACCGTGGGAGATCAGGTGACATTTTACGCAGAGGACGGTGAAGACATCAAAGATACCCTGAAGCAGGATACTTATGAGGTGACGGGAATCGGAGACAGTCCTATCTATCTTTCTCTGACCAGAGGAAGTGCCTCCATAGGAAACGGGCAGGTGACGGGTTTTGCAGTGATCATGCCGGAAGCATTTTCTATGGATGTGTATACGCAGATGAATATCCAGGCAGAAGGCACGGAGAACTATGAATGCTATTCTGATGAATATAAGGCACTGGTGGCAGAGGTACAGGATCGTCTGGAGGATACTGTGGCCGAGAAGCAGAGTCAATGGCGCTATGACCAGATCAGAACAGAAGCAGACCAGGAGATCGCGGATGCCAGAAAAGAACTGGAGGAGGGAAAAGCAGAGGCAGAGCAGGAACTTGCAGATGCCAGAAAAGAGCTGGATGACGGCTGGGCAGAACTTGCAGACGGCGAAAAGCAGCTGGAGGACGGTAAACAAAAAATTGCAGACGGAGAGAAGCAGATAAGTCAGAGTGAGCAGGAACTTGCGGATGCCAGAAGCCAGATGGAAAGTGCAAAGCAGCAGGCATCGGACGGCCAGGCACAGGTGGATGCAGGCTGGGCAGAGCTGCAGGCACAGGAAGATCAGCTGAATCAGGCAGAGGAGGAGCTGAACAGCAAAAAGGCAGAGCTGGAGCAGGGAGAAGCGGATTATGCGGCGGGCGTGCAGGAACTGCAGGTACAGGAGGACCAGCTGGAACAGTCCAGAAAAGAGCTGGAAAGCAAGAAGGCGGAGCTGGAACAGTCTGCGGCAGCACTTGAAGAAGGAAAAGCACAGATTCAGTCGGAGAAAGAAAACCTGCAGAACCTTCAGAGTCAGGCGAAGGAAGCTCAGGCGGCGCTGCCGGAACTGGAAGCTCAGATGGAAGCCCTGCAGGAATCTCTTGGAGAAGAAGGAAGTCCGGGCTATGAGGAAACCCTTCAGGCAGTTCAGCAGCTGCAGGTTCAGTATGAGCAGGCAAAAGGAGTATCAGACAGTCTGACGCAGATAGAAGAAGGACTTTCATCCATAAGACAGCAGGAGGAAGCACTTGCATCTCAGGAACAGGCACTTGAGGAAGGAAGAACCCAGATCCAGGAGTTTGAGGCACAGATCGCAGACGGTGAGGCTCAGCTACAGGCCGCAAAAGAGGAAGCGGAAGCTCAGCTTGCCCAGGCCAGAGAGCAGCTGGACAGTGGATGGGAACAGATTTCTCAGGCTGAGGCGCAGATTGCATCAGGGCGGGAAGAAATCGCGGCGGCATGCATCCAACTGGAATCTGCACAGGCGGAAGTGGACAGCGGCAACAGCCAGATTGCTTCCTATGAACAGCAGATTGCAGACGGAGAAGCCCAGCTGGCAGATGCAAAGGCAGAATTGGAAAGTGCAAAGGCAGAACTTCCGGATCAGGAACAGAAGATTGCGGATGCCAGAAAAGAGCTGGAGGACGGAGAAAAAGAATACCAGGACGGCAGGAGGGAAGCAGAGCAGGAGATTGCAGACGGAGAGCAGAAACTTGCTGATGCACAGCAGGAATTAGAGGATTTGGAATTTCCTGAATGGTATGTGCGGGACAGAGAGGATACTGTGCAGGATTATGGCGAGATGGAGGATAATGCGGCACAGATCGGAGCCATCGGCAGAGTCTTCCCGCTGATTTTTTTCCTGGTTGCTGCACTGGTCAGCCTTACAACCATGACTCGTATGGTAGAGGAGCAGAGAGTACATATCGGCACCATGAAAGCACTGGGGTACAGGAAAGCAGATGTGGCTATGAAATATCTGTGGTATGCGGGAAGCGCAACGCTGGGAGGCGGCGTTTGCGGGATTCTTGTAGGGCAGAAACTGTTTCCCTATATTATACAGGTAAGCTATGGGATCATGTATGAATGTCTGAAGCAGCCGGAGATTCCATACCGGCCGATGTCCGCCATTCAGGCCATGCTGATATCCTTTGTGTGTATCCTGGCAGCAACAGCATTTTCCTGTCTCAGAGAGCTGAGAGAGGTTCCGGCAGAACTGATGCGTCCGGAAGCGCCGAAGAAAGGGAAAAGGGTGCTGCTGGAGTATGTTCCGTTTATTTGGAAGAGGCTTAACTTTACCACAAAATCTACATTCAGAAATCTTTTCCGATATAAGAAACGTTTTTTTATGACTATATTCGGAATATCCGCCACTATGGCCCTCCTGGTAACCGGATTTGGGCTGAGGGATTCTATTATCGATCTTGCAGAGATTCAGTATGACAGTATCCAGCTGTATGATGCCATGGTGACTCTGAACGGGACAGAGGAGGAAAAAGAATCTTTGAACCAGTGGACAGAAAAAGAGCCTGAGGTACAGGCTTCTACTATGGTACATATGCTGATGATGGATGCGTCCACGGACAGCGGAAGCGGTGAAGTTTATGTCTGCGTCCCTGAGAACCAGCAGGATTTTCAGAAGATGACAGTGCTGAAAAACCGTATAAGCAAAGAAGAATACACTTTAAGTGATGAAGGAGTCCTCCTGACAGAATGGATGTCAGATACCCTTGGTGTAAAAGAAGGGGACACTATAACGCTGGAAGAAGGCAAAAAAAGAGGAGAAGTGAAAGTCAGCGGTATTGTGGAAAATTATATTATGAATTATGTGTACATGACACCGGCATTATATGAAGAAGTGTTTGAGGAAAAGGCAGAGTATGAAGTTATGTATGTGGACCTGACAGAGCAGGGAAGAGAACAGGAAGAAGAGATTGGATCGGAAATCCTGGAACAGCCTGGCGTCTATAATGTAAGCTATACATCAGATACTAAAAAAGAGATCAATGATATGCTTCAGGCTTTGGTTCTGGTCATTATTGTACTCATCATCACAGCGGCTCTGCTTGCCTATGTAGTACTGTATAATCTGAATAATGTGAATATCACAGAGCGGCGCAGGGAACTTGCCACACTGAAGGTGCTGGGATTTTATGACATGGAAGTGGCACAGTATGTATATCATGAAAATATTCTTCTGACAGCCATCGGTATTGTGGCAGGAGTTTTTATGGGGATCATCCTCCATCAGTATATTATTCATACCATTTGGGTGGATATGGTAATGTTCGGACAGCATGTCTCCGCGGTGAGCTTTCTTATAAGTGCAGTGCTTACGGCAGTCTTTTCTGCTTTTGTAAACTTTGTCATGTACTTTAAGCTGAAGGAAATTGATATGGTGGAATCTCTGAAGAGCGTGGAATAGCAGAACAGAAGAGGATACAGACTGCTGCATTTTATGCGGCAGTCTTTTCTGTGGGCATATTTATCAGGCAATGATTTCCTTGCCGATAAGTTTTGACATCCCAGAGACAGTATGATAAACTTAAGCTAATTATGGAGTTTTGCACAGTAATGTATGACACAAAGCTCGGAACATCTGCGGAACTATTGATAAAAAGATTTGTAAATAAAGAAACAAGACAGAGGTGAATCAAGTGGATAAAAGTGAATACAGGGCAAAACTGGACGAGATTAATGAGTTAGTTGACCGTCAGGATTATAAAGGTGCCCTCCGGATCGTAGATGACATTGACTGGAGGAGAGTGCGCAGTGCCAGGACGCTGTGCATGGCAGGGGAAATCTACGAAGCCAATAAGAGATATGAAGACAGCAGAAGGCTTCTTCTTCTGGCACACCAGAGAGCGCCTATTGGAAGGACTGTATTGTATCGTTTGGTGGAATTGTCTGTTAAAATGGGAAATCTGGATGAAGCAGTGGATTATTATAAACAGTTCGTGGAACTTTCACCTAATGACAACAGCCGATACATACTGAAATATAAAATTTACAGGGCAAAGCGTTCTTCGATTGAAGAGCAAATATCTATTCTGCAGGAATACAAGGCAAAGGAATATACAGAGAGATGGGCCTATGAGCTTGCAAGGCTTTATGCCAGAGCAGGCATGAAGGAAGCATGTATTGAGGAGTGCGATGACCTGATCCTCTGGTTCAGCGAAGGCAGATATGTGACAAAGGCAATGGAACTGAAAATGAAATATGCGCCTTTGACATCTGTTCAGCAGGAAAAATATAATAAGCGTTACACCAGCCGTCCGTCTGTGACTGCCGCTGCAGCAGCAGGAGCAGTTACTGCGGCAGCAGAGGCTGCCGCTAAGATTGTGGGAAATACGAAGTCAGCAGCTGTTCAGTTTCAGCCTAAGGAAGCAGATTCCGGAGACCAGGAGCTGGAAGCTCTGCTTGCGAGTATAGCTGAAAAGGAAAAAGAGACGGCAGCTGCGCCTCAGGCACCGGTATTTGCTCCGCAGCCGGAGGATGAAGGAAAACTTCAGGAAAACGCAGTGCAGAACTTAAGGGATGTCCTTTCAGCCGGACAGCCGGAAGCCGCCGCAACGAGAGAACCGGAAGCAGAAAGGATACCGGAGGAGAAAAAGGATTATCTTGTAAAAGATCTGGAGCCGGATGATCTCACAAGGACTGCAGAATTTAAGCCGTTCCATCTGGGAAAATCCATGACTATGGAAGTGAAGGCGGAAGCTCCAAGGTCAGAGTCCATAAAACCGGGTGAGAACGCGGAAGAATCCTTTAAATCTGATATAAGTGCCCAGGATTTTGATCTGGAAGCCCTGCTGGCAGAGACAGCAAATGAGCTGGCGCAGGCAGTGGCGGAAGAAGGAGAGGTACAGGAAGCAGAAGAAGTTTCCGAAGAGGCAGAAGAGCCCCGGGAACCGGAAGAAGTTTCCGAAGAAGCAGAAGAGTCCCGGGAACCGGAAGAAGTTTCCGAAGAAGCAGAAGAGTCCCGGGAACCGAAAGAAGTTTCCGAAGAGGCAGAAGAGCCCCGGGAACCGGAAGAAGTTTCTGAAGAAGCAGAAGAGATTCAGGAAACTGAAGAAATGTCCCAAGAGCCGGAAGAAACCATGGAATCGGAAGATATTTTCCAGGAGCCGGAAGAAACTTCCGAAGCGGTTTCCGAAGAAGAGGAAGTCCGGGAAGCGGACGAAAATGTTTCCGGTCTGGTAGCGCCGGCAGCGGCAAGAGCAGCAATTGTGGCAGCAGGTGTTGCAGAGGCAGTGGCAGCAAAGGCGGAAGAGATAGACGCTCTGACTGCAGGTAAAGAGTTTTTGTCTTCAGAGGATGAAGAAGATACCGCAGAAGAAATAGATAGTATGGAAGAAGCGGAGGAAGAACTCCCCCGCATTGATACACAAGAAACAGACGATGAAATTTCCCAGGAAGAACTGGAAGCGGCCGCAGAAGAAGAGGCAGGTTTCCGGGAGGAGCCTGCTGTGGAAGTGACACGGGAATTACCTGTGGAAGATGTGGAAAATGCAGAAGAAGAGTCTGTGGATGACCTGGAAAACAGCCGGGAAGAGATCGAAGAGCGGGTGGAAGAAGAGCCCAGGATGAAGTATGTGGCTGCCGCAGAGGAGGAGAGCCGAAGCCATGCTTTCAGCAGTGCAGTGGAGGGTCTGATGCGCCACTACATTACAGAGGAAGAGCTCAGAAGACTTTTCACATATTTTGTGCCTGTGCCAGGTATGAACCAGCAGATCCATGAGGCGCTGGACATTGCGCAGGAGTCCGCGTGTGCTAGGACCTCCCAGACTGGAAATATTATTGTCACAGGAAGAGAAGGATCAGGAAAAACCCGGCTTTCTGAAGGGCTGATCAAGGCTCTGTGCAAAGAACGCCAGATGGAAGGTACCAAAGTGGCTTATCTCGATGCCCAGAAGCTGAATGAAAAAGATCCAGTAGCAGTAGTAGGAAAACTTTCCGGCGGTTTTCTGGTAGTGGAACATGCTGCTTCCTTAACACCTGAGACAGTGGAAGCCCTGTCAAAAGCAATGGAATTTAAGACAAACCGCCTTACTGTAATCCTGGAGGATCTGAGGCAGGGAATTGAAAGTCTGGAGACACAGTATCCTGATTTTATCAAGAAGTTTGATTCCAGGATTGTAATCCCCGTATTTACCAATGACGAGCTTGTATCTTTTGCCAAGACCTATGCAAAAGAACTGGGATATAAGATTGATGACATGGCGGTTCTTGCGCTGTATACCCTTATCGGGGACAACCAGGATGAGGACGAGCCTGTGACAATCGGAACCGTCAGAGAAATGATGGACAACGCTATCAGGAAAGCTTCCAAAAAAGGACGCAGACCAGGTAAGAAAGTAGGTAAGAGACATCTTGATGAGAGCGGAAGAATCATGCTCTATGAGAAAGATTTTGATATATAAAAAGACAGATGGAGGAAAAAAGATGACAGCCCCGTATCTGGGAGATCCAAAGAGGACCATTGAGGTTCTTCAGAAATATGATTTTGTTTTTCAGAAAAAGTTCGGGCAGAATTTCCTCATTGATACCCATGTACTGGACAAGATTGTGGCTGCGGCAGATGTGACGAAGGATGATTTTGTACTGGAGATCGGTCCCGGGATCGGGACCATGACCCAGTACCTTGCCAGTGCGGCGCGGGAAGTATTTGCAGTGGAGATTGACAGGGCACTGATCCCTATTCTGGAGGATACCCTGCAGGATTATCCCAATGTAACAATTTTAAATGAAGATATCCTGAAAGTAGATATCAGAAAACTGGCAGAGGAGCACAACAGTGGAAGACCTATCAAGGTTGTGGCAAATCTGCCATATTATATTACTACGCCGATTATCATGGGATTATTTGAGGGAGAAGTGCCTATTGATTCCATTACCGTTATGGTTCAGAAAGAAGTCGCAGACCGCATGCAGGTGGGGCCGGGGACGAAAGATTACGGTGCCCTTTCCCTGGCTGTGCAGTATTACGCACAGCCGTACATTGTTGCAAATGTCCCACCGAACTGCTTTATGCCCCGGCCGAAAGTGGGAAGTGCGGTGATCAGGCTTACGCGTCATGAAAAACCGCCTGTGGAGACCAGAGATGTGAAGCTGATGTTCAGGATCATCAGGGCTTCTTTTAATCAGAGGAGAAAGACACTGGCCAATGGACTTTCTAATTCCCCGGAACTTTCTTTTTCCAAACAGGAGATCCAGAAAGCTATCGAAAGATCAGGGCTTCCAGGGGGGATCCGCGGGGAAGCCCTGACACTGGAAGATTTTGCCAGACTCACAGACTGTTTTGCAGAAGAAGAATAGCAGCCGGTCTGTCAAATATCCCGAAGCAAGCATACGGGGCATGAAGCGAGCAGCGATCAGGCATCGGGGTATTTGACCCTCGTGACAATCGCCAAATGGACATGCGCGCATGTCCGCTTGGCTCATTGCTCGCGGGAATAAAAGAGATTTATATTTATATTGAGAAAAAGCCCCTGCAGCTGTGTCTGCAAGGGCTTTTTCGTTCAAATTTATACTAAATTAAAGGAAGGAGAGTCGACCTTTCGGCCGACAATATGAAAAAGAAAATATAAAAATAACTGTATTATTTTTATGGTTTAAGTATATTCCATAAATATGTGCAAATCGTGTTGAAGATGTGAAGAAATCATGAACGAAATTCAAATCTTTTATGAATCAGGATTTTGGAGCTTGAGATGGCGGATATCCAGGAAATTTTCCGCACAGACGCGGATGCCTCCCATGAGACAGGAGATGTCCTGCAGAGCGGAGGGCAGGATCCGGCAGTCTCTGTTCTGATGGCGTGCCAGATAATCCACGATTCTCTGGATAATATCAGGGATATAGTTGGAAAAACAGCTGTTGAGGACAATCAGGTCTGTGTTAAATGTATTGATCAGATTGTTGATCCCGATAGACATATATTTCACAAAAAGCTCCATCATTTCCACAGCTTCCGGAATTTTTTCCTGATAGTCTCTGAGAAATTCATCTACTGTCATGGCTTCCTTTTGCCTGCGCAGAGCATATTCTTCCAGAATGGCTTTTTCTGAGGCATACTGCTCAAAACAGCCGCGATTCCCACAGGGGCACGGCTTTCCGTCGGGAAAAAGAATAGTATGACCGAATTCCCCGGCATAGCCGTCTTTTCCCTTGTAGAGCTGTTCTCCAATGAGAATTCCCATTCCGATTCCGTCATGAATATTCAGATGAATCATATTTTCGTACTGGTAATGAAAAGCCGATTCACCCAGAACAGAAAGATTCGATTCATTTTCCACGATAACCGGAATTTTAAATTTCTGTTCCAGCAGTTCTCCCAGGTTTTCCTGCGGCAAAGGATAGTAAGGAGTAAAGATAATCCGGTTGTTCTGTACCACACCGTAAATTCCTATAGAGACACCTACGATACCGTAGGGGGAAGCACCAGGTTCCTTCAGGTTTTCTGACAGGATTTCCGTAAGACGTTCCAGAAGGCAGTCTCTTTGGGAGAACGGATATTCTTTTACATGGCAGTCCTCTCCTTTCAAATCAGAGACAAGGGTACTGATCTGGCTGGGACGCACATCAATAGCCAGTACAGTACCGCATTTTTTACAAAATTCCAGGAGAATGGGTTTTCTGCCCATAGAAGTCCTGGCGCTTCCGATCTCGCGAATCAGATTCTGATCTAAAAGCTCCTGGACAATATTGGAAATAGTGGCTTTTGTGAGAGAAAGATGTTTCGCCAGATCTGCCCTGGAGACAGAGGGATGGTTTACAATATATTCCAGCACCAGACGCCGGTTGTTGTCTCTTATCATTTCCTGACTGGCAATGGTCATGGCAGTTACTCCTTATCATTCATAATCTGTTACTATCATACACTTTTGAGGAACCGGGAGCAAGAAAAATTGTCAGCAAAACATCCTCAGCAGGAAATAACTGCAAAAAGGACTGCTGCATTGATCTGCCTGCAGCAGTCCGGGTAAACAATATTTTATGAAGCGCTGTCACAGGGGTTAACATGAAACTTTTGAATCGTTTCGTTCAGCGACAGCATTCGTTCATCCAGCTGTGAAACAATTTTTGCACATTCCTGGAGTTCCCTGCGGATGTACTCTGGCGCGTTTCCCTCAAATTTGTAGTAGATTTTATGTTCCAGGCTTGCCCAGAAATCCTGGGCAACAGTTCTTATCTGAATTTCTACCCGTGTGTCCACCACACCGTCAGAGAGGAATACAGGTACACTTACCAGCATGTGATAACTCTGATAGCCGCTGTCTTTTGGTTTTTTGATGTAATCCTTCCGGGAAATGACTTTCAGATCGCTTTGATTCGCAATCATATCAGCAATGCGATAGATGTCTGAAGTGAAAGAACAAGTAATACGGATACCTGCAATATCATTGACATGTTTCACCATGTTGGTTACGCTGGATTCATATCCGTTCTTTTTCAGTTTCTTTACAATGCTTTCTGGTGTCTTGATCCTGGATTTTATATGTTCAATCGGGTTGTAGCGATGTATGTGCTGAAATTCGTCATTTAAAATATCGATTTTAGTACTGATTTCCTTCAGGGCGGCGTTATAAAGAAACATCAGGGTTTCCCAGCTGTCGACATCTTCATAGTTTTGAATGTTTAAAGCACTGCCCATTTCAATATCATAACCTCCTTTACCATTCTGCAGTTCTTCCTGTATATTTTGCACACAGTCACTTTCAGATGAAAAAAAGCCCTGAAATACAGGCTTGTGAATTGGCCGTGTCGGACTTGCGGCAGTAAACAATAACAGGTCTTTACAGGAAAAATACTTTTTTATAGTATAGCATAAAAGTGTTTTGATGTCAAAAATAATCAGAGTGCAACAGTCAGAAAACAAGGAAGTGAGAGTACAGTCGGATGGGATCTTTTAATAAAAAAACAGAGCTGAGATCATTTTCTGATTTTCAGCTCTGTATAGAATCTTTCCTAATCTGTCCCCTGCGGGAAGGATTACATGTCCAGTTTCATGTCGCCTGGTTTGATCCAGTGGATTTTTCTCAGCCCGTTGGCGATCACAAGGGAAAGCAGACCGGGAAGCAGGAAATGCATAACTGCGATCTTAATGAGCACTACCATGGGATCTTCTCCGGGTACCATCGTCTGCCAGGTCATGATCTGACCTACAAATCCTGCAGTCCCCATGCCGGAACCGGTGGCATTGCTGGTCATCTTCATTACCATGGTTCCCACCGGACCCAGTATGGCACTGGAAATAATGGCAGGAAGCCAGATCAAGGGATGGCGCATAATGTTCGGTACCTGAAGCATGGAAGTCCCGATTCCCTGGGCGATAAGTCCTGAAACGCCGTTTTCCTTAAAGCTTGCAACAGCAAATCCTACCATGTTGCAGCAGCAGCCAATGGTCGCTGCGCCGGCTGCAAGGCCGGAGAGATTTAAGATTACTCCAAGTGCAGCGGAGCTGATAGGCAGGGTAAGGATCATTCCCATGAGGACAGACACCACGATCCCCATAAGGAAGGGCTGCTGTTCTGTCCCCCAGTTGATCATGTCCCCCAGCCTGGTCATCAGGCGGCTGATGGGAGGCCCTACCAGGATTCCAACAGCCGAGCCTCCGAAGATACCCAGCATGGGAGCAAGAATAATGTCCAGCTTGGTCTTTCCTGCAATCAGACGGGAAAGTTCAATGGCGATATAAGCCGCCAGAAATGCCCCAAGAGGTTCTCCGGGACCGGAAAGGATCAGGGCACCCTCTTCTGTGAAGACCGTACCTGATGTGATCTTTTCAGCAAATCCGCCTACCATGCCGGCTGTTGCTGCAGAGAGGACTACAAGGGAGCTTTCCTTAAAACGGCATGCAACGCCAACACCGATGCCTGCGCTGGTCATTGCAGCCGCAAATTTTCCAAACTGATAGATCAATGTTCCCAGATCACCGCCTATGAGATTGCCGATCTGCTGGATAATAGTTCCGATAATTAAAGTAGCAAACAGACCATAGGCCATGCCGCTTAATCCTTCAATGAAAATTCTGTTCAGCAGTTTCTTCATCACTTATCTCCCCTGTTCTTTTAACCGTTAATCTTCAGATTCTTAAATAAAGAACCAAGAGAGGTTGAGATTTCTTCGCTTTCCGGAAGTTCATAGTGGATTTCTTCTTCTTTCTCCTCGGTATTTTCTTCCAGGGCTTTGATGCTCAGACTGATTTTCCCATCTTCATTTTTGATGACTTTTGCTTTTACGGGATCGCCTACAGAGAGGACCGCTTTGGGGGATTTGATTCTTTTCTGGGAAATCTGAGAGATGTGTACCAGACCGGAAATACCTTCGCCCAGGTCGATAAAGGCTCCGTAGGTCTGCAGAGACTCCACAGTTCCATCCACAATGCTTCCGACTTTGATGCTGTCGATCCTGCCGCGTTTTTCGGCGTCTGCCTGTTCTTTCAGCAGTTCTCTTGCGGAAAGGACCAGACGGTTTTCCTGCTCGTCCACCTCAAGGACTCTTACTGTGATCGTCTTTTTCAGATAGTCTTCAGGATTTTCTACGTAATTTAACGCAAGTTTGGAGACCGGGATAAAAGCACGGATCCCTCCTACATAGGCAATGACACCGCCCTTTACAATACCTTCCACGGTGACTTCAAATGCAGTTTTCTCTTCTTTCATCTGTTCCAGTTTGTCCCAGACCAGCATATCATCGTCGCGGAAATTGGAAAAGGATGCGTCGATTTCTTTCATATAATCTTCCATAGATTCTTGTTTTTTCATTTCTTCTGACATGAGCAGTACCTCCATTCACAATATGCGGAAATTATAACATAATTGCCATAAAATTAGAAGTATGTTACTATAAAAAAAGAAACGGCAGGACAGAAGAATATGCCGCGCCGGCCGGCGGCAGTGCCGCAGAAGACCTGTCGGGAAAGGAAAAGAAGATGGCAAAACAGGAGAAGATTTATGTAATCGGTCATAAAAATCCGGATACAGATTCTATCTGCTCTGCAATCGCTTACGCAGACATTAAGAATCGGATTAATAATGGGAATGGAGCAAAATATGTGGCAAAAAGGGCAGGACAGATCAATGAAGAAACGGAGTATGTCCTGAAGCGGTTCGGGGTAGAGGCTCCGGGATATCTTTCTGATGTAGGAACTCAGGTGAAAGATATGGAGATCAGAGAAACTCCGGGAGTGCCAAACAGTATTTCCATCAAGGACGCCTGGGCGATCATGAAAAAGAGCAGCGCGGTTACACTTCCTATTACGAAGGAGGACGGGCAGCTGGAAGGACTGATTACGACAGGAGATATTGCAAAGTCGTATATGGATGCCCACGACAATTATTTTCTTTCCAATGCCAGGACACAATACCGGAGTATTGCCAATACAGTGGAAGGGAAAGTGGTCACAGGAAACGCACACGGGTATTTTGTAAAAGGAAAGGTCGTAATAGGGGCAGCCCATCCGGATAAGCTGGGAGAGATCCTGGAGAAAGATGACCTTGCAATCCTGGGAGACCGTCATGAAGACCATCTGTGTGCCATCCGGCAGAATGTAAGCTGTATTGTAGTGTGCAACCATGCAGAAATAGAAGCTGATATCAAAGAAGCAGCGGAAAAAAATGAGTGTGTGGTGATCCAGTCTCCTCTGGATACCTTTACAGTGGCAAGGCTGATCAATCAGAGTATTCCTGTAAAGCATATAATGAAAAAAGATAATCTTCTGACATTCCAGACCGATGATTTTACTGACAACATCAGGGATACTATGGTAAAGAACCGTCACAGGGCATTTCCGGTAGTAAATAAACACGGGAAATACATTGGTACGGTGTCCAGAAGAAACCTTCTGGGAATGAAGAAGAAGCAGCTGATCCTGGTGGACCACAATGAAAAGACCCAGGCTGTTGACAATATTGAGGCAGCAGAGATCCTGGAGATCGTGGACCATCACAGAATTGGTTCCCTGGAAACCCTTCAGCCCATTATGTTCCGAAATCAGCCGGTAGGATGTACGGCAACGATTCTTTATCAGATGTATGTGGAAAAAGCACTGGATATCAAGCCTTCCATAGCAGGTCTCTTGTGTGCGGCCATTCTGTCTGATACGCTGATGTTTCGTTCTCCTACCTGTACCCCGGCAGATAAAATGGCGGCAGGCGCCCTTGCTCAGATCGCTGGGATCCATATTGAAGAGTTTGCAAAGGAGATGTTCTCTGCAGGAAGCAATTTAGAAGGAAAGACCACAGAAGTTATCTTCTATCAGGACTTTAAGCGCTTCACTTCCGACAAGGTAAACTTTGGAGTAGGTCAGATCAGCTCCATGAACGCAGAGGAGCTGGAAGCTCTGAAGAAAAGGCTGATTCCCTTTATGAAGCATGAATGCGGAAAGAACGGAATTTCCATGGTGTTCTTCATGCTGACCAATATTCTGGACGAGTCTTCAGAGATTATCTGCTGGGGAGACGGAAGCGGAAGGCTCGTGGAAGAATCCTTTAATGTAAAAGAAGAAAATCACGGATATTTTCTTCCAGGAGTAGTATCCAGGAAGAAACAGCTGATTCCTGCGTTCATAGGGACTTTACAGCAGAATAACGGATAAAAACAGGAGATTACAGGAAATGTCGAAAATGGAATGGAAGCCCGGAAATATGCTGTATCCGCTGCCGGCAGTCATGGTCAGCGTGGCAGATGAAGAAGGGCATGATAATATTATTACAGTGGCGTGGGCAGGAACGGTGTGCACCAATCCTCCCATGGTGTCCATATCTGTGCGCCCGGAGAGGTATTCGTACAAAATGATCCGGGAGACAGGAGAGTTTGTGATCAATCTGACTACAGAAAAACTGGCTTTTGCGACGGATTACTGCGGAGTCAGGTCAGGCAGAGATGTGGATAAATTTCAGGAACTGAAGCTGACCCGCCAGAAGGCCTCCCATGTAGGGGCTCCGCTAATAGGGGAGTCTCCGGTAAATATCGAGTGCAGAGTGGTGGAAACCAGGGAGTGGGGAAGCCATACAGTTTTCACGGCAGAAGTCCTGGGCGTCCATGTGGATAAAGAATATATGGACGAAAAGGGAAAATTCGATCTTGCCCTGACCCGTCCTATTGTGTATTCCCACGGAGAATACTACGGACTGGGAAAGAAGCTGGGAAAGTTTGGATACAGCATTCAAAAGAAAAGAAAGAAGAAGCAGAAAAAATGAAAAAAAATATTGTACTGATCGGGATGCCCGGAGTGGGTAAGAGCACAGTGGGTGTGATTCTGGCAAAAGTGCTGGGATATGAATTTGTAGATGCGGACTTGCTGATACAGAAAAGAGAAAAACGTTTACTAAAGGAAATCATAGCCCAGGAGGGGCAGGAAGGATTTCTGCAAATCGAGAACAGCGTCAACGCCTCCATTGAGGCAGAAGGGGCAGTGATCGCCACAGGAGGGAGTGTGGTTTACTGTAAAGAGGCAATGGAACATCTGAAACAGATTGGTACGGTGATTTATCTGAAACTGGAATACAATATTCTGAAAAAGAGGCTGGGAAATCTCCGGGGACGGGGAGTAGTCTTAAAGGACGGGCAGACACTGAAAGATTTATATGAGGAAAGAGTGCCTTTGTATGAACAGTATGCAGATATTACTGTTGATGAGAAAAATACCGGAGCTGAGGAAACTTTACAGAAAATTTTGCAGGTATTAGAGAGATAATTGATAATAATACGGGTATTTCTAGGGGCAAAAACATAAAATGTGGATTTTTATTTACAAATTGTAATATCTGTTATAATATAATATTCAAACCATGAAGAAAAATATCAGAGCAGCGGACGGCATCCTGTGCGGGCCGCCTGTTGTCATGAAAAGAAATGTCCGGGGCAGAGCCGCAAGGGAGGGGCTGCCTGTAAATATAAGATACACAGTATAGACGGGAACCCCGCAAGGGGGCAGGGCACCAGAACCGCAGAGGGGACAGGTGCAGCAGAGAGAAGACTTTTGCAGGACTTTTTTCTGTGGTGAATAAAAAATAAGAGGTGTGAATATGGAACAATATGTTATCAAAGGCGGCAATCCGTTGGTTGGTGAGGTTGAGATCGGAGGCGCAAAAAATGCGGCGCTTGCGATTCTGGCGGCAGCGATCATGACAGATGAAGCAGTGCACATTGAGAATCTTCCGGATGTGAGAGATATCAATGTCCTTCTGGAAGCAATCAAAGAGATCGGTGCAACTGTAGACCGGATCGGACCTACGGAGGTAAGAATCGTGGGTTCCACTATAGGAAGCATCAGCGTTGAATATGAATATATCAAAAAGATCCGGGCGTCCTATTATCTGCTGGGAGCTCTTCTTGGAAAATACAGAAATGCAGAAGTCCCCCTTCCGGGAGGCTGCAATATCGGAAGCCGTCCCATTGATCTTCATTTAAAGGGATTCAGGGCTTTGGGGGCGTCTGTGGATATTATCCACGGGGCTGTTGTGGCAAAGGCCGAGCAATTAACAGGAAAACACATTTTCATGGATATGGTATCCGTGGGTGCAACCATTAATATTATGATGGCTGCGGCAATGGCAAACGGCAGCACCACTATTGAAAACGCTGCAAAGGAACCGCATGTGGTAGACGTGGCAAACTTTTTGAACAGTATGGGAGCCAATATCAAGGGAGCGGGTACAGATGTAATCCGCATCAAAGGTGTGGAAAAGCTTCACGGGACAAACTATTCCATCATTCCGGATCAGATCGAGGCAGGCACTTTTATGTGTGCTGCTGCAGCTACCGGAGGAGATGTGCTGGTGAAAAATGTAATACCGAAACATCTGGAGGCTACCACTGCGAAATTGGAAGAAATCGGATGCCAGGTGGAAGAATTTGACGATGCAGTGCGTGTGGTTGCAAATAAACGCCTCACACGTACGAATGTAAAGACTATGCCGTATCCTGGTTATCCCACAGATATGCAGCCGCAGTTTGCTGTGGCACTGGCTCTGGCAGAAGGTACAAGCATTGTGACAGAAAGTATCTTTGAGAATCGGTTCAAATATGTGGATGAGCTGGCACGAATGGGTGCAAATATCAAGGTAGAAGGCAACACAGCCATTATTAATGGAGTGGATAAATTAACAGGTGCGCGAGTAAGTGCTCCTGATCTGCGTGCAGGCGCAGCTCTGGTTATCGCCGGACTGGCCTCTGAGGGAATTACTGTTATTGATGATATTGTATATATCCAGAGAGGATATGAGCGCTTTGAGGAAAAATTAAGAAGCCTTGGAGCTGAAATTGAAAAAGTGACAAACGAGAAGGAACTGAGAAAGTTCCAGCTGAGAGTTGGATGAAATTTATCCAAAATATGCTTGACGAATGAAGGAAAAAGCTGTATTGTATTATCTGACAACTGCAAATGATGATAGTTTCTCTTATTCAGAGTGATGGAGTTACATAGGAACTGTGAAGTCACGGCAACCCCGCAGTGCGGAAGGTGCCAGCCTGAGCGAATGATCGAACAATAAGAGGATTCATGAAAAAGAACGATATGGGTCCGCTTAAAAGGCGGACCTTTTTATATGTCAGGAAAGTCCGGAGGATTTTTCTAATATATAAAAATGCAGAAGAAAGGAAGATATTATGGAAAAAAGATTATTTACATCAGAATCTGTAACAGAAGGCCATCCGGATAAAATGTGCGATGCCATCTCTGACGCTATTTTAGACGCGCTTATGGAAAAAGACCCTATGAGCCGTGTAGCCTGTGAGACAGCCACTACCACAGGTATGGTATTGGTAATGGGTGAGATTACCACCAAGGCATATGTGGATATTCCAAAGATTGTAAGAGACACTGTCCGTGAGATTGGGTACACCAGAGCAAAGTACGGATTTGATGCAGATACCTGTGGTGTTATCACAACGATTGACGAGCAGTCTGCAGACATTGCTCTGGGTGTGGACAAGGCCCTGGAGGCAAAAGAGCATAAAATGTCAGAAGAAGAACTGGATGCCATTGGTGCAGGAGATCAGGGCATGATGTTCGGTTTTGCTACAGACGAGACAGAAGAGTATATGCCTTATCCCATTGCCCTTGCACATAAGCTGGCGCGCCAGCTGACAAAGGTGAGAAAAGACGGAACTCTTACTTATTTAAGACCGGACGGAAAGACTCAGGTAACGGTAGAGTATGATGAAGATGACAGACCGGTACGTCTGGACGCAGTAGTGCTTTCTACACAGCACGACCCGGAAGTGACACAGGAACAGATCCACGAAGATATTAAGAAATATGTCTTTGATCCTATTCTTCCGGCAGAAATGGTGGATGCGGATACGAAGTTTTTCATCAATCCTACCGGCCGTTTTGTAATTGGCGGGCCTCACGGAGACAGCGGTCTGACAGGACGTAAGATCATTGTAGATACCTACGGCGGATATGCCCGTCACGGCGGCGGCGCTTTCTCCGGAAAGGACTGCACAAAGGTAGACCGTTCCGCAGCCTATGCGGCACGTTATGTGGCAAAAAATATTGTTGCGGCAGGATTGGCAAGGAAATGTGAGATTCAGCTTTCCTATGCCATTGGTGTTGCCCACCCCACCTCTGTCATGGTAGATACTTTTGGAACAGGAAAGCTTTCCGATACACGTCTGGTGGAGATCATTAGAGAAAACTTTGATTTAAGACCTGCAGGCATTATCCAGATGCTGGACCTGCGCCGTCCTATTTACAAACAGACTGCAGCATACGGACATTTCGGAAGAAATGATCTGGATCTGCCGTGGGAAAAACTGGACAAAGTAGAAGTATTAAAAAAGTATGCTGAATAATCTTCAGAAAAAAGGACTGCCCATAACCAGGCGGTCCTTTTTCAAAATTAAGAATCTTCTCTGCCGTTAATAACCCATATAGGTGTCAGCCAGCCGGCACATCTGCTCCAGAGAGAATACACGTACATTATTTCCGGAAATAGTTTCAAATCCGCTGACAAAGTCGGATTTTGCAAACAGGACATACCATTTCCTGCTGTGAGGAAACAGACTTCCGTGTTTCTGAAGACCATAGAGAGCGTCAATGTCAATCCATTGGTCTGTCCAGAAGCAGGTTCCGAGAAGAATCTGATCTTCATGTACAGCAGCAATAGAAACGTATTCGGTCCTTTTTTTTGTGGGATGCTGTCCCCACCACATACCTGGAGCGGAAAGCGGAAAGGGAGCCTGTCCTGCCTGATCCCAGAGAACAAGAAATTCCCGGCAGATTTTTTCAAAGTCGATTTTCTGGTAATCTTCCAGGGCAGGAACTACCTGATTTTCGAAAATTTCACTGCCCAGCCCGGTTTCGATTTCTGATCTATATGGATAGACAAAGGTATACCAGAAACGGAAAACGGGATCAGAAATTTCGTAAAGAGTACGGCGGCTGCCGGAATCTTCTGTAACAGGGATTCTGCGCTCTGTCAGTCCGCAAAGCGACAAGGAAGTAAGCAGACTTCCGGCGGCACTGGGGGTCAGTCCGGTTCTGTCACAGACTTCCTGGAGTTTCTTCCGGGAACTGCCGATAGAGAGCAGAATCGTACGGATCACAGCGGAACTGGAATAGTATTCCCTGGTAAAGACCGGAGGCAGCCTGTAAAGCGCGCCGGTTTCAGTAAAAAACAGATCCCTGATGCGGTCGGTGACAGAACAGGAAGAGGGAAAATATTTCAGATATCCGGGAATTCCGCCCGTAAGACTGTAGAGAAGAAGCTGCTCTTTCATAGACATATCCGGATAAAGCCTGCGCAGCTCAAAAAAGCTGAAGGGACGAAGGAGCAGCGGATGTTCCTCTTTTGAAGATTCTTTTTCATATTGGGAATATAGTTTACATAAAACAAAAAGCAAGTGAGAGGAATCTTCGTATCTTTTCTTCAGGGAAGCAAGAAGAGAGGGGAAGCGACGGTTTCCTGAAAGAAGATTCTGAAAATCATCCAGTATAACAGCCAGGGGTTGGGACTGCGCATATTTTGCCAGCATTCGCAGAAGTTCAGAGAACTTTTTGGCAGTCAGAAAGCCGGCATCTAATTGCCGGGCGCAGGTGTCGCGGAAAAGTATAAAATTTTCCGGATAAAGAACAGCTGCCGCTTTAAAGTAAAGAACTTTTTTACCGGAAGAAAATTCCTGGATCAGCCTGGTCTTTCCCATGCCTTCCCGGGAATAAAGGGAAACATACATTACACCCGGAAGGCAGGCAAACTTATTTAATTCTGAAAGAATATTGCCTTTGTCTAAAAACATAATTTCTCCTTATCTTTTGTTCTACTGTTCTTTATTTTAAATAGAGTTGCCCGGGAAGTCAAAGTGTTTTTTATAGAAAGTTTAGATTTGGTGCTGTTTTCTTTAGAAGAAAATGACGAAATATATGCTATAATAAATTAAGAATGTGATTCTTTTACGGTTAAGGAGAGCGATAGGAGCATGAAATTAAAGACCAAAATTATTGTTTCTTTTTTTATTATAATGCTGGAACCTCTGCTTTTTGCAGGAATTGCCCTCAATGTGTTTACAAAGTACCAGATTAAAATGTTTGAAAAGCAGTACGGAATTGAAAACCCCACATATGAAAGTCTGTATAATACAGCGGAAGTAGTGAATCATCTCACCAACGATGCGGCAGAGCAGGTAAAGAAAATCGCAGACACACAGCCCTGGAAGTTTCAGGATATTGCGTATCTGAAATCTTTGAATGAGGAACTGGATAAGATGTATTCTTACCTTCTTGTTCAGGAAGATGATGAGATCACATATTACGGAAGCGATGCATATCCGGCAGAACTGGTTCAAAAGCTGAAAGAGTACGATGATTTTAATTCTGCTTCCAATGACGGAGTCTATCTGGGAGGAAAGATTCAGGCACTGATCAAGCAGGTGAATTTTACTACAGATGATGTCCGTGACGGAAGGGTTTATATTGTTTCCAGCGTGTTTGACGTAGTTCCCCAGCTGAAAGATCTGGTGAAAAATATGATCGCGGCTGTGGTCCTGATCCTTGCCATAACAGCTCTCGGTCTGACATGGTGGGTATACAGGGGGGTGATTTCCCCGCTGGACAAGCTGCGGACAGCTACAAGGAAGATCAAAGAAGGAAATCTGAATTTCTCCATTACGCCGGAAGGCGCAAGCGAGATTGCAGAGCTGTGTGAGGACTTTGAGGATATGCGTCAGAGGCTTAAGGAAAATGCTGAGGAGAAAGTGGAGTTTGACAGGGAGAATAAGGAATTGATCAGCAATATCTCCCATGACCTGAAGACGCCCATCACTGCTGTGAAGGGATATGTAGAAGGAATCATGGACGGGGTTGCAAATACACCGGAAAAGATGGACAGATACATCAGAACCATTTATAATAAAGCCAATGACATGGACAGACTGATCAATGAACTGACCTTTTATTCCAAGATGGATACCAACAGGATCCCTTATACGTTTAATAAGATTTCAGTCACAGATTTCTTTGATGACTGCGCGGAAGACTTAAGCGTGGAACTGGAGTCAAAAGGTGTGGAATTTGCCTATTCCAACTATGTGGAACCGGGAGTCCTGGTGATCGCAGACGCAGAGCAGATTAAGAGGGTAGTGAACAATATTGTCAGCAATTCCCTGAAATATATGGGTGACGGACGCAGGAAGAGGATTAACCTCAGGGTTAAAGACGTTGGTGACTTTATCCAGGCAGAGATCGAGGATAATGGAAGAGGAATCGCGGCAAAAGACCTGCCTAATATATTTGACAGATTTTACCGCACAGACGCATCCAGAAATTCTTCTAAAGGAGGAAGCGGCATTGGTCTTTCTATTGTGAAAAAGATCATGGAAGACCACGGAGGAAAGGTCTGGGCGACCAGCAAGGAAAATATCGGAACAGTGATGTACTTTGTTCTGAGAAAATATCAGGAGGTACCGGTAAATGAGTAAGATTTTAATTATTGAAGATGAAGAGGCAATCGCTGACCTGGAGAAGGATTATCTGGAGCTGAGCGGGTTTGAGGTAGAGATCGAGCACAGAGGTGATGTGGGGCTTAAAATGGCGCTTGAGGGAGAATATGATCTGTTTATTCTGGATCTTATGCTTCCTGAAGTAGACGGCTTTGAGATCTGCCGGGAGATCCGGAATCAGAAGAATACTCCCATTATTATGGTCTCAGCCAAAAAGGATGACATTGATAAGATCCGCGGGCTGGGTCTGGGGGCTGATGATTATATGACAAAACCCTTCAGTCCCAGTGAGCTGGTGGCAAGAGTAAAGGCCCACCTGGCGAGATATGAAAGACTTATCGGGACCGGGGTTCAGGAGAATGATATTATTGAGATCCGCGGACTGAAGATTGACAAGACTGCAAGACGTGTCTGGGTCAACGGAGAGGAAAAGAATTTCACTACAAAGGAATTTGATCTTCTTACATTCCTTGCTCAGAATCCCAACCGGGTGTTTACAAAGGACGAACTTTTCAAGGAAATCTGGGCAATGGAGTCCATCGGTGACATTGCTACTGTCACAGTCCATATTAAGAAGATCAGGGAAAAAATTGAGTTTAATACAGCCAAACCTCAGTACATCGAGACTATCTGGGGTGTGGGATATCGATTCAAAGTTTGAGAGAAAAATACAGGAAAGCAGGCGGTTCGCGGAGGCGTACCGCCTGTATTTCCATAGTGCGGCAAATGCAGCAAGGCAAAAAGAGGTAGAGTATGCAGTATTTAGATGAGAAGCTGTATGAGTACAGCAGGTCGGACTTTTATCCTTTCCATATGCCGGGGCATAAGAGACAGATGAAGGCGGAAAATTTAAGAGATCCTTATCAGATTGATATTACGGAAATTACAGGTTTTGATAATCTGCACCATGCGGAGGGAATCCTGAAGGAGAATCAGGAGGCTGCGGCAGAGCTTTACGGTGCTGAGAAAACTTATTTTCTGGTAAACGGCAGTACTGCCGGAATCCTGGCGGCGGTCAGTGCCTGTACCGGGAGGCGGGGAAAGATTCTGATGGCGCGCAGCTGCCATAAAGCAGCATATCACGCAGCATATCTGAGGGAACTTTCTGTCAGATATCTCTATCCTGCGCTGGATGAGAGGCTGGGGCTTGCAGGGGGGATCTCACCTGAGGACACAGAGGAAGCATTGAAAAAAGATCCGGATATCCAGGCAGTTCTTATTACATCGCCCAGCTACGATGGAATTGTATCACCTGTGGAAAAGATTGCCCGGATATGTCACAGGTATGGAGTACCTCTGATCGTGGATGAAGCACATGGGGCTCACTTTCCTTTTCATGATTCTTTTCCGGAGTCCTCTTTGCGTCTTGGAGCGGATGTCGTGATCCAAAGTTTACATAAAACACTTCCGTCTCTGACACAGACGGCGGTCCTGCATGCCGGTTTTAAAAGAGTGAACAGAGATAAGCTGGAGCATTTTCTGGGGATTTATCAGAGCAGCAGCCCCTCTTATGTGCTTATGGGGAGTATGGCTGTCTGCCTGAGATATTTAAAGGAGCAGGGAAGAGAACAGTTTGCCCGGTACCAGGAGAATCTGCAGACAATCAGGAATAGTTTAAAGCAGATGCATTGCCTGCATCTGCTGGGAGAGGATGTGGTAGGCAGAGGGAATGTTTATGATCTTGACAGATCAAAACTGGTGATTTTTTCTGCCGGAACGGGTATGAGCGGACCGGGGGTTCATGATATACTGAGAAGAAAATATCATCTGGAAATGGAGATGGAGGCAGAGCAGTATGTTCTGGCGCTTACAAGCCTGATGGACACCAAAGAAGGATTTTCAAGGCTTGAGAAAGCATTGCTTTGTGTGGATGAAATGCTGGAAAAGCAGCAGAAGACACAGGGAGGGAAGACCGGAAGGCTGTCCATAGAATTTTCTGACGGGAGAGAAGCAGCAGCGGAAGAACAGGTATGCACCATCAGTGAGGGAATGGAGCTGCCGGGGGAAGAAATTGCGTTTGAGGAGAGCGAAGGGCGGATTTCTGCGGAATATGCGTATCTGTATCCGCCTGGAATTCCTTTTCTGGTACCTGGAGAACGGATCAGCCGGAAATTTCTGGAAAAAGCAGAAAACTTAAAAGTGAAAGGACTTATGCTTCAGGGGATGAAAGACCACAGAATGGAGAAAATTATAGCAGTGAAGGAGTAAGAAGGAAAAAGATGGGAAAGATTTTTTATATCATGGGAAAAAGTTCCTCAGGGAAAGATACGATTTACAGCAGGCTTCTGCAGGATGAGGAACTTGGGCTCAGCAATATAATCCTATATACCACCAGACCTGTCCGGGAAGGGGAGACGGATGGGAGAGAATATCATTTTGTAAAGGATGAAGTTTTCAGAGCATTTCAGGATAAGGGAAAGGTGATCGAGTCAAGGACCTACCAGACGGTTTACGGTCCATGGACTTATTTTACTGCGGATGACGGGCAGATCGATCTGGAAAAGAAAAACTATCTGGGGATCGGGACGCTGGAATCTTATGAAAATATGAAAAATTATTTTGGTCAGGAGATGCTTTGTCCAGTGTATATCCAGGTGGAGGACGGAGAAAGGCTAAAGAGAGCCATACGCAGGGAGGAGCTTCAGAAAGAACCTAAGTATGCGGAGATGTGCAGACGTTTTCTGGCTGATACAGAGGATTTTTCAGAGGAAAATCTGAGACGTGCGGGAATTAAAATCCGCTTTGAAAATAAAGAACTTGAAAATTGTATAAAAGAAATCAAAAACTGTATACAAAAGTTGCAGTAGAGGAAAAATTTATGCTATAATGTTTGAAAGATAGGAAGGGCTGACGAATGACTGCCCTGAGATCTTTGGAAGACACAGGAATTGAGGTGAGTGCAATGCAGGAAATTGAAAAAGTATTAGGACATGAAGAGGTAATCAAACATTTGCAGAACGCAGCGGCTAGGGATGCGGTTTCTCATTCCTACATTTTTGCGGGAGAGAAAGGAAGCGGCAAGAAGCTTCTGGCAAAGGTTTTTGCTATGACTCTGCAGTGCGAACATCACGGCAAGGAGCCGTGTTTACAATGCAGTTCCTGTAAAAAGGCAATGAACCGGAATCATCCGGATATTATTTACGTAACACACGAAAAGCCGAATTCTATTGGCATTGAGGATATCAGAGAACAGCTGATCAGTGATGTTGCGATCAAACCATATACAGGACCTTATAAAATTTACATTGTAGATGAGGCTGAGAAGCTGACCGTGCAGGCGCAGAACGCTCTTTTAAAAACTATAGAGGAGCCGCCTTCCTATGCAGTGATCCTGCTTCTGGTAAATAATGGAGGAAGTCTGCTTCCCACGATTGCGTCCAGATGTGTGACGCTGAATTTTAAACCGGTGCGGGATGATGTGATCAAGAAATATCTCATGGAAGAACTTCATGTCCCGGATTATCAGGCTGAGGTCAGTGTTGCCTTTGCCCAGGGAAATGTAGGAAAAGCGAAACAGATTGCTACGGCAGAAGATTTTTCAGAAATGATGCAGGCAGCCTTCCGCATATTGAAAAAGGGAAAGGATATGGAAGTGTACGAAATGGTAGATGCCATTAAGGCTTTGTCAGAGCAGAAACATACGGTATACGAATACCTGGATCTGTTTTTGGTATGGTTTCGTGATGTCCTTCTTTTTAAAGCTACCAGAGAGATTGATGGTCTTGTATTCCGCCAGGAGTACAATGATATTAAAAATCGTGCAGACACAAGTTCCTATGAGGGGCTTGAGACCATTATCAAAGCCATTGAAACTGCCAAGGCGCGTCTTCAGGCAAATGTGAATTTTGATTTAACCATGGAACTTCTGTTCCTTACAATCAGGGAGAATTGACATGACAACAGTAATAGGAGTAAGATTCCGCAGTGTGGGGAAGATTTATTATTTCGCACCTAAGGATTTAGAGATAAAAGCGGGAGAGCATGTGATCGTAGAGACCGCAAGAGGAGTAGAGTACGGAAAAGTCGTTCTGCCCCCCAGAGAAGTAGAGGATGAGAAAGTGATCCAGCCTTTAAAAGAGGTGATCAGGGTTGCAACAGTACAGGATAAAAAAAAGGAAGAAAACAACAGGAAAAAAGAAAAGGAAGCTTTCCAGATCTGTCTGAAGAAGATCAAAGAGCATCATCTGGAGATGAAGCTGATCGATGTGGAGTATACCTTTGACAACAATAAAATCCTTTTTTACTTTACCGCAGACGGAAGGATCGATTTTCGTGAGCTGGTAAAGGATCTGGCTTCTGTCTTTAAGACCAGGATTGAACTGCGGCAGATCGGAGTCAGAGATGAGACGAAGATTCTGGGAGGGATCGGCATTTGCGGCAGAGCACTCTGCTGTCATACTTATCTTTCTGAATTTGCTCCGGTTTCTATTAAAATGGCAAAAGAACAGAATCTGTCACTGAACCCCACAAAGATTTCGGGGGTCTGCGGACGCTTGATGTGCTGCCTGAAAAATGAAGAGGAAACCTATGAGGAGCTGAACAGAAAGCTGCCTAATCAAGGAGACCGTGTGACTGCTCCTGATGGATTAAAGGGAGAAGTGCAGAGTGTCAACGTCTTAAGACAGCTGGTGAAAGTGGTGGTAGATGTAGGCGATGAAAAGGAAATCAGAGAATACAGGGCTGACGAACTGAAATTTAAGCCAAGGCAGAAAAAAGAAAAGATCCGGCTTACCGATGAAGAAATGAAGGCATTAAAAGAACTGGAAAAGGAAAAATAGAGAGGACAGGTTCATGGGCAGAGAAGAACTGATTCTGGAACATGAAAGACTGGACGACCTTCAGAACGGGTATATGCTGATACAGAATCCGGAGCAGTTTTGTTTCGGGATTGATGCAGTGCTTCTTGCGTGGTTTGCAAAAGTAAAGCCAGGGGAGAAGGTGCTGGATATGGGGACGGGCACGGGGATCGTCCCCATTTTATTAAAGGCAAGATATCCTCAGGGAAGGTATACAGGACTGGAGATCCAGGCGGACAGTGCTGAGATGGCGCGAAGAAGTGTTGCCTATAATCAGCTTGAAGATGATATTACTATAACGACAGGAGACATTAGGGAAGCCGCGTCCATTTTCGGAGGGGCTTCTTTTGAGGTGGTGACCACAAATCCCCCCTATATGATTGGAAATCATGGATTGACGGGAGAAAACATGGCAAAGACCATTGCCCGTCATGAAACTCTTTGCAGTCTGGAGGATGTGGTTCAACAGGCTTCAAGGCTGCTGAATGAACACGGAAGATTTTATATGGTTCACAGACCTTTTCGGCTGGCGGAAATCTTCCATGTAATGATCCGGCATAAGATCGAGCCCAAGAGAATGAAGCTTGTGCATCCTTATATAGACAAGGAACCGAACCTTGTTCTTATCGAAGGATCTAAAGGAGGAAAATCCAGGATCACAGTGGAAAAACCTCTGATTGTTTATGAAAAGCCCGGAGTCTATACGGATGAGATTCTGGAAATTTACGGACGGGAGAGATAAAATGGCAGGTAAATTATATTTATGTGCAACACCTATCGGAAATCTGGAAGATATAACCCTGCGAGTGCTGCGTATACTGAAGGAAGCGGACCTGATTGCTGCGGAGGATACCAGAAACAGCATTAAGCTGCTGAATTATTTTGATATAAAAACTCCCATGACCAGTTACCACGAATATAATAAGTATGACAAGGGAAGATATCTGGTGGAACAGATGGAAGCAGGAAAAAATGTGGCGCTGATCACAGACGCGGGTACTCCGGGAATCTCAGATCCAGGGGAGGAGCTGGTTACAATGTGCTGTCAGGCTGGGATTCAGGTGACTTCCCTGCCGGGAGCGGCAGCCTGCGTCACGGCACTTACCATGTCCGGACTTCCCACCAGAAGGTTTGCTTTTGAGGCCTTTCTTCCTGCGGACAAAAAAGAAAGAAAAAAGATCCTGGAAGAGCTGAAAAACGAAACCAGGACGCTGGTGCTTTACGAAGCGCCCCATCGTCTGGTGAAGACTTTGGAAGAATTGCTGGAAATTCTGGGAAACCGAAGAATTTCTGTATGCAAGGAGCTTACAAAAAAACATGAGCAGGTATTTCGCACTACCCTGGAGCAGGCGCTTAGTCATTATAGAGAGGAGACTCCAAAGGGAGAGTGCGTTCTGGTGCTGGAAGGGAAGGACAGAAAAGAACTGGAGCTGGAAGAGCAGAGCCGATGGGATGAGATATCTGTGACCGAACATATGGATTTATATTTAAGTCATGGGATGGATAAAAAGGAAGCTATGAAAAAAGTTGCAAAAGACAGGGGCGTGAGCAAAAGGGACATTTATCAGGCTCTGCTGTAAAGGAATAGAAGAAACAAAAGGAGAAAACTATGGCATATCATTATCGGAAGAAAATAGAAGCCAGAAAGAGGAAAGTACGCCGGATAAAGATGATTCTTGCTGTAGACGGGATTCTGATCCTGGTGCTGGTTCTTGTGCTTATCGGCATGGGAATCAGGAAGTGGAGCCGGAGTGACGGCGCTGTCCCTGCATCAGCCAGTACCAGCGAAGATTCCGAAAACCAGGACGGGACAGAGGATTCGGAAGCGGCAAAAGCAGAACAGGAGCCGGATTCTGTTACGATTACGGTGAGCGCAGCAGGAGACTGCACACTGGGGACAGATGAAAGTTTTGACTACGAAAGTGGTTTTACAGGAATTTATGATTCTGTGGGAGACCCATCCTACTTTTTTAAAGAAGTACAGCCTATTTTCAGTCAGGATGATCTGACTATTGTAAATATGGAGGGAACGCTTACTGAGGAGGAAACCAGGGCAGAGAAGCAGTTTGCATTCAAAGCGCCGCCTTCTTATGCTGAAATCCTTACCCAGGGATCTGTGGAAGCTGCGAATCTGGCAAATAATCACAGCAGGGATTATGGAGAACAAAGTTATACAGATACTATAAACGCCCTGGACGAAGAAGGCATTACCAGCTTTGGGTATGACAGGACAGCTCTGATGGATATCAAGGGTGTAAAAGTAGGGCTTGTGGGCACCTATGAGCTGGAGGATAACCTGGGCTGCAAGGATGAAATGGTTAAAAATGTGGAGAGTCTGAAAGAAGCAGGGGCGCAGATCATTATTGTCAGCTTTCACTGGGGCGTAGAGCTGGAAACCAGGCCCAATGAAGTACAAGTGGAACTGGCTCATGCAGCTGTTGACAGCGGTGCAGATCTGGTGCTTGGACACCATCCTCATGTGATCTCGGGGATTGAGGAATATAAGGGGAAGAACATTGTTTACAGTTTAGGAAACTTTTGCTTTGGCGGAAATTCTTCTCCTTCGGATATGGATTCTATGATCTTCCAGCAGACATTTACTGTGGAAAATGGGGAACTGAAAGAAGATAATGTGACAAATGTGATTCCATGTAAGATTTCCTCAGCTTATCAGGAGGGATATAACAATTATCAGCCTGTTCCTGCAGAAGGAGAAGCTAAGGATGCTATCCTTCAGAGAATAGAAGAGTATAGCCAGAATCTGTAGAGGAAAGATACCTGCGGGCAGATATGGGAGATTAATAGAAAAACGGAATAAGCCTGCGGCACAGGGCATAAAGTAAAGAGAGAAGAAAATCAGGTGAAATCTATGCTGAATATGCTCTGGGGTGCAATGCTCCTGATTGGAATTGTCTACGGAGCCGTGACGGGAAATATGGATGAAGTGACAGACGCTGCCCTTTCTTCTGCGAAAGAGGCAGTGTCTCTTTGTATATCCATGGCGGGGATCGTCGCTATGTGGGTGGGAGTTATGGAGATTGCCAAGACTTCCGGTCTGGTTGACAGGCTTACGAGGGCAATGAAGCCTTTGCTGCGCTTCCTTTTTCCGCGGATTCCGGAGAAGCACTGTGCTTTGGAATTTATTTCTGCCAACATGATCGCAAATTTCCTGGGACTTGGGTGGGCGGCTACGCCTTTTGGTTTAAAAGCTATGGAGGCGCTGGCAGAACTTGAGGAAGCCCGGCGTCAGGGTACAGCTCCAGGACCGGTGCGGAGACCAGGCTGTGCAAGCAATGAAATGTGTACGTTTCTTATCTTAAATATTTCATCTCTGCAGCTGATTCCGGTAAACATCATTGCATACCGGAGTCAGTATGGAAGTCCGAACCCTACTGCAATCGTAGGCCCCGCCATTGCGGCTACAGCAGTGAGCACGGCGGCAGCGGTAATATTCTGCAAGATAATGGAAAAAAGAAGAGGGATATGAGCCGTTCATATCCCCCTATTTTCATTAGCCCGTTTTACGGGCGCTAAATTGTATCGATCAGATCACATCCGCTGACAATCTTATTCCAGAGATTCTCTCTCATAGCATCATCTGGATTGTGAGGATATTTATTTTCTATGGTCCAGTAAGGCAGCCGCTCCTGTTCCAGTTCCTCCAGGCGGGGAACGGTCTTGTCAAGGTAAGCGTTTAAGCGGCGGCGGCAGCTTTCCAGACGTGCCGAAACTCCTGCCAGCTTGATGTCTAGAAGTTCATAGCCGAAAGGCTTCGCATCTTTCATCCAAAGTTTTTCACGCAGCAGTCGCATTTTTTCCAGATTTTCCAAAATAAGGGGGATAACTTTATCTGAAATCTGTCTTAATGTGGATGAATCCCCTGTGTCATAAGCAGATTTCATACGGACTCCCAGATCTGCCTTATTGGCAAGGACCAGTGCCAGTTCTTCATAGAAAGCGAACAGATCCTCATAGCGAGGAGAAGTGCTGCGGCATTGTTTCATCTTACCGGCAAGACGGGAATAGTATGTATGGGTATCCAACCCCTGGATGTGGTAATCGAAGATTCCAAGCAGGGAATCCTGATACAGCAGATACTTGGAGGGATTGTCTGCAGACTGATTCTCTCCCATTCCGGTAAAAAGGGAATCGAAGGCGTCCAGGGCATAGAAATCCTGGTAACGGCCGCCTATACAGTCTTCAAAAATTTGTTCCAGTTCCTTCTGTTCCAATTTCTCATGGAAACAGAGCTGTGCAAACACTACAAGTCCGGGGTACATGGCATCAATAGGAGTCTCTGCTCCGTTGTCCATCCAGCCTGTGGCAAAAACGTCAGTAATTTTTTGCTTTCTGCAGGCGGTGAGAGCTGTTTTTGTACAGCGGATGGCTTTCCCGTAATTGGGAGAAATCCCATTCCAATTCCAGATTCCTCCTGCAAAGATGACTTTTGAGGAAAGCTCCTTGTGTACACGGAGCATATCCATGGCCAGCTGTTCGTCTGCATTATAATAGTCCCAGTATACCAGCCCAAGATCAGGGTCGGGTTTTTCCCAGCCGGAAGTATCGGTATTTTGATCAATATCATAATAACTGCTTCCCGTATTAGAAGTAATGTACATATCGCTCCACATCATAGGCTCCCAGCCCAGTCTGCGGCAGATCTGGAAGACCCGGAGGCTGTGTTCCTTTACTAGAAGGGAGCTTTTTTTATAGCCGTTCTCCTTCAGATAATTTCCAAGTCCCAGCATAACTGCTTCGTCCATACCGATATGGATTCGCCTGCTGGAAAAACAGTCTTTTAAAGAGACCAGCAAGGTTTCAATAAACTGATAAACCTTTTCAGAACCTACTTTCAGGATATCAGCGCTGTCCTTTAAATCTTCCCCCATAGGCCATTTCAGGGCATTGCGCAGGTGGGCAAGGGTCTGAATGCAGGGAACCAGTTCTATTCCGAAAAGTTTTCCGTAGCGGTCAAAGTCCCGAAGTTCTTCCTGAGAATATCTGCCCCGGTAAGTGCCAAAATAAGGAAGTCCGGGTACTTCATAGGTATCCTCTGTGTATAAAAGAAGCTGATTCATTCCGAGCTTTGCCAGTGTGCGGATGAGAGATTTTACAGTCTCAGGAGAGGCTACGGAATTTCTGGAACAGTCCAGCATAAAACCGTTTCGATCAAAGGCAGGCTGCTCCCGAATCTGAAAGTCTTCCTGGGGATGATGAAGGATGCGGTTGAAACAGCGGAAAAAATGGGAAGGCGTATTGCAGGAAATTCTGCAGTTGTTTCCCTGTTTGTCCGCAGAAAGAGTGCCTTCCGGGGCAGAGTTCAATTGAATGTTCAGATCTCCGGCCTCATTTTCAAATTCTTTAAGCAGGATCTGTGCTCCTTCCTGTATAGAAGAGATCATACCGGTTTCACCGGAAAATGTAATATTCATAATGATTGACTCCTTTTCTCTAAATTTTATTCTTAACTTTCCGCATGAGCACGGAAAAATTTCTTCTGGTATCTGTAATAGTAAATGATGAACAGTACTGCGGTCAGAGCCCAGGAAATGGGATAACTAAGCAGGATACTGGAGATTCCGGGCGCCAGGGGAACGACGAGAAAAATCCAGAGTATACGCAGGATACATACCCCGCCGCAGGTCATCAGCATAGGCGCCAGTACGTTTCCCATACCTCGCAGTGTGCTCGACAGAATCTCAATAAAGATAAACAGCACATAGGATGGGGCGATAACATGGATGATCTGCATGCCGATCTTGATAACGTCCGGATCTGTGGTAAACAGACGGAACAGGAACTGTCCCAGGAAAAGCAGCAGTGCGCTGACCAGGATGGAAGCAATAAAGTCAAGCAGCAGGCACACTTTGACACTTTTTTTCATTCGATCGTACTTGCCTGCCCCGTAATTTTGCCCGATAAAGGTCATGATGGATACACTGAATGCACCGGAGATCATCCAGTAGATGGCATCTATTTTTCCGAAAGCAGTGTAGGCTGCCATGGTATCCGTTCCCAGACCGTTAAGGGAGGTCTGGATGATCATGTTGGAGATGTTGTACATAATAGACTGGATGCCTGCAGGAAGACCGATGGTAATGATGGAGACCAGCAGGAATTTGTGAAAGCGTATCTGTTTTGGTACCAGCCTGTACATATCGGTGGAGCGCATCAGGACAATGATCACCAGCACGGCACTTACTGCCTGGGAAATGACAGTGGCTATGGCAGCTCCCGCAACTCCCATGTGAAAGAAAACAACCAGCACGATATCCAGAAAAATATTAATAAAACAGCATACAATGAGAAAGTATAAAGGGCGTTTGGAATCTCCCACCGCACGCAGAATGGCGGAACCTACGTTATAGATAAATACAAAGAGGATCCCTGCAAAATAAATGGAAAGATAAGTCTGAGAGCCTTCCATAACATTTTCCGGTGTCTTCATCAGGCGCAGCATGGCGGGGGTGGCTGCAATCCCAACAATGGTAGTTAAGATTCCTCCCACCAGAGAGAGCGCTGCTGCTGTATGCAGGGCATCGTTTAGGTCACGCTGGTTTTTCGCTCCGTAATACCTGGCAATGATAACTGTAGCGCCGGAAGCCAGGCCTACGAAAAAGTTTACGATAAGATTGACGATCTGTCCTGTGGAACCGCCTACTGCGGCAAGAGCCTCTGTACCTACAAAACGTCCAACTACCACAGCATCAGCGGTGTTGTACAGCTGCTGAAACAGAGTTCCCAGCATAATGGGAAAGAAAAAGATCAGGAGCTGTTTCCAGATAACACCCTCAGTTATCTGGTTCACAGAATTGTCGGTATGTTTCATGATAAAATACCCCCAAAAAATAGATTTCTACAATCATATATATCATAGCTGCACAGAATTGTCGATAACAAAAATAAAAAAGATTTTTTATGATTATTTTACTCTTTTTTGGATGGTTTCATGGTATGATAAAGAAAAGAAAACAGGAGATAAAAAGTATGAATCTAAGGATACGTGTAGCAGATCCGGCGGGGAATATTACCATCTTTGTCCTGGACCGGGTACAGAGAAAGGACTATGCCGAGATTTCGGCACAGCTGCTTAAGAAAGAGGAATTTCATGCAGAACAGGTGGGATTTATCGAAGAAAAAGAAGACGGAACCTGGCGCATGCAGATGATGGGGGGAGAGTTCTGCGGAAATGCTTCCAGGAGTTTTGGATACCTCAAGAGTATGATGGAAGAGGATCATCCGGAACAGGTATCGGTAGAAGTCAGTGGTTCTGACAGAATACTGACAGCAGAAGTAGATTTGAAAAAGGGTACCAGCAGAATTCAGATGCCTCTTCCCCTGGAGATCAGAAAACTCCATGCAGACGGAATGGAAAGCTATCCCATGGTAGTGTTTGACGGAATCTGCCATGTGATAGCAACTTCAGAGCCGCAGTCTGCTGAATTTGTAGAAAAAATCATCTGTGCGGCACAGGAGGAAGTCCCCTGCGATGCCTGCGGGGTGATGTTTCTGGAGGGAGACAGAATGACTCCTGTGGTATATGTGAAAGAAACAGATTCTCTCATATGGGAAAGCAGCTGCGGAAGCGGAACTATGGGGGCGGCAGTCTGGCTGTCTGACGGGAAGGAAGACGGCGTTTATACCTACTATCTGAAGCAGCCGGGAGGAACCATTGAGGCGGTGGTATACAGAGAGGGGGGAAAAGTAACCGAATGTAAAATGGGAGGTGCAGTTTCCATTTCAGAAGAAATCTGCACAGAGATAGGATAGAAAGGTTGACGAAACGATGAAAACATGCCGATTGAAGAATCCATATGTGGCGGTGATGAGGGATGGAATTTTGTCTTACGGGGGAAGCCAGTCATGGAGTGATAAGACAATGATAAAAAAATATGGGTGTGGTGTGGCAGCGGGAACAGATCTGCTGCTGTATCTGAGTTTACATAAGGAATCCTGTGCGTCATCGTTTCTGGGAAAGATGGCAGAGGGCAATGGAATACTTGAAACAGACCGGTATCTGGAATGTACAGAAACTATGAGAAGTTATTTTCCTGTGATTCCTTTCTTTGGAATGCCGGGGTGGCTTCTGGCAGCAGGAATTAACCGATATTTCAGATGTGGAAGAATTCCTCTCAAGGCATCTTTTGGCGTATTGGGGAGAAATATCTGGAATAGGATCAGCGCCATGTTAGTGCACGATATTCCGGTGATCCTGGCAGTAGGACCCAATTTTCCAATACCGCACAAAAGGCATAAGCTGATGCTGTATGAAAAAAACGGCAGAGGGACATATCAGCCGTCAATGGAGATCAGCGCCCATTTTGTCACAGTGACAGGGATGGATGAGAATTATATGAAAGTTTCCTCATGGGGACGGGAATATTATATTGACCGGCAGGAATTTTTAAATTATGTAAGGAAGTACAGCAGTTTTCTGGTCAGTAATATCTGTTATATACGAAAAAAATAAAAATCCGCATAAAAAAGACATTTGTCCGGAGAGAGGGGATTGACAAAGAAGAGAATGCTGTTATAATAAATAGCGTTGTGTGAATAAACTGCATATTGTGCCAATAGAAGGCTGCAGGAAAGAGGCGTATACGCCCACCGAAGGAGTAATACTCTCAGGGGTTTGGAAAAACAGGGACTGCAGCTGGATGGCTCTCTGGAGAATCCCGCCAGCGGGTGCCGAAGGTGAAAGCAGGAAATCTGCGAATCTCTCAGGCAAAAGGACAGTGAAGTGAAATGCAGCCGGAAACGGCTGCGTATGAACGCAGTTGCGCTTATAGGCAAACAAAGCTTTAGGTCCATGGGAAAGGTTTCCCATGGATTTTTTGTTCCAAGGAAACTCTTTCCTGTGAATCAGCATCAGAAGAGGATTTAGTGCCGGGCTGTTGAGAGGTGTGCTTTTTCCAGAGAAAATATGACAGAAGAAATAACAAAGAGGGAGACGGAAAAATGGAGATTATTTCATCAATCGTAGAGGCGGTTAATAAGGTTTTGTGGGATTATGCATTGCTGATTCTGCTTCTTGGAACAGGAATTTTTTACACCTTTCATCTGAAATTTATTCAGATCAGAAAATTTGGCGCGGGCATGAAGAAAATGTTCGGCGGATTTTCGCTTCACGGGAAGAGCGGAGAGAATGGTTTAAGTTCTTTTCAGGCATTGTCCACTGCAATCGCGGCGCAGGTAGGCACCGGAAATATTGCGGGAGCGGCCACTGCCATTGCTTCAGGCGGACCGGGCGCGATTTTCTGGATGTGGGTCAGCGCTTTCTTTGGCATGGCAACCATTTATGCAGAGGCAGTGATGGCGCAGCACACCAGAAAAAAAGTAAACGGCGTTATTGTGGGCGGACCGGTTAATTATATTAAATACATGTTTAAGGGAAAATTCGGAAATTTTCTGGCAGGATTTTTTTCTGTTGCGATTATTCTTGCCCTGGGATTTATGGGAAATATGGTACAGTCTAATTCCATAGGAAGTTCCTTTGAAAATGCATTTGGGGTAAAGCCTGTAATTGTGGGATTTTTTGTGGCTTTGGTAGCAGCCTTTATTTTCCTTGGAGGGATTAATCGTATTGCCAGAGTGACAGAAAAGGTTGTTCCGCTGATGGCGCTTATTTATATTGTAGGCTGTCTGATCATACTTTTTATGAACGGGCAGGGGGTTGTGAAAGCCTTCCATGATATTTTTGTGGCAGCGTTCAATCCTTCAGCAGTACTGGGCGGTGCCCTGGGTGTTACGGTTCAGAAGGCAATGCGCTTCGGTGTTGCAAGGGGACTTTTTTCTAATGAGGCAGGTATGGGTTCCACACCTCATGCGCACGCTACCGCAGACGTCAAACATCCTGCGGATCAGGGCGTTATTGCTATGATGGGAGTATTTATTGATACATTTATAATACTTACGCTGACAGCGCTGGTGATTCTTTCTACAGGCGCATTATCCAGCGGGGAGACAGGCTCTTCTCTGGCACAGGTTGCTTTTGATTCTGCATACGGATCCTTTGGGGAAGTGTTTATTGCCATCTGTATGCTGTTTTTTGCATTTACTACCATTATTGGCTGGTATTATTTCGGAGAGATCAATGTGCGCCATCTGTTTGGGGACAAGATGGTGAAGGTCTATACAGTGCTGGTAGTTGTGTTTGTCCTGATCGGTTCTGCCTTGAAAGTGGATCTGGTATGGAATATGTCTGATATGTTCAACGGGCTCATGGTAATCCCAAATCTCATTGCTATCCTGGCTTCTGTCAAGGTAGTGAAGAAGCTGTCCAGAGAACATGAAAAGATGTGAAAAATGGCGAAAAAGGAATAGATTTCAGCAAAAAATCAGTTGCTTTTTAGAGGGATTTGCTTTATGCTATGGGTTGGTTAAAAATTTCACTATTATAAATGCGGAAATACCGCCCAGGGAGGAAACAGATATGTGTGAAAGAACAGTACGCTTCCGTCATGTAGAGGACATCCGTGATTTTGTCAGAGCAGCATGCCGCTGTTCCTTTGATATTGACGTGATAAGCGACAGGCTGGTGATCGATGCGAAATCTATTTTAGGTGTGCTGAGTCTGGAGTGCAATAAGGAACTGAGTGTCAGGTATGAAGAAAGGGATCCTCAGTTTGAACATGTTCTGGGAAAATATGCTGTTTTATAAAGCAGCAGAAAGTGTTTACAAATAGAAAAAGATGTGTTAGCATAACTGATATAGGAAAACACTGTGACGAAGAGAGTACATGTATCCGGCATTTTACAGAGAAGTCTTTCCAGGCTGAGAGAAGACGAATGAAGATATGTGGAAGATGGCTTCTGAGAGGCGCACCGAAGCGTATAAGACACGCCAAGGCTGCGACAGGTTCCGCCTGTTACAGCGGTAGGGTATAAATATGTACCTGTTGAGGTCTGTATCGTGAGATGCAGGCGAATAGAAGTGGTAACACGGGTTGTGATCATGGCTCGTCTTCTTTGAGAAAAGAGGACGGGTCTTTTTTTATGAAAAAAGGAGGACAGATTATGGATAAGAAAAAATATTATATTACCACTGCCATTGCTTATACATCAGGCAAGCCTCATATCGGAAATACGTATGAGGCAGTACTGGCAGACAGTATCGCAAGGTTCAGGAGGCAGCAGGGATACGATGTTTTTTTTCAGACCGGTACAGATGAGCATGGACAGAAGATTGAATTGAAAGCAGAGGAAAAAGGGGTGACCTGCAAGGAATTTGTAGACCAGGTGGCAGGAGAGATCAAGAATATCTGGGATATGATGAATACCTCTTATGACAAGTTTATCCGCACCACAGACGAGGATCATGAGAGACAGGTGCAGAAAATTTTCAGAAAACTGTATGAAAAAGGTGATATTTACAAGGGATACTATGAAGGAATGTACTGTACTCCCTGTGAATCTTTCTTTACAGAATCTCAGCTGGTAGACGGCAAGTGCCCGGACTGCGGACGTCCGGTAACTCCTGCAAAGGAGGAGGCATATTTCTTCAGAATGAGCAAATATGCGCCCAGACTGATCGAATATATCAACAGCCATCCGGAATTTATCCAGCCGGTATCCAGGAAAAATGAGATGATGAACAATTTCCTGCTTCCGGGACTTCAGGATCTTTGCGTTTCCAGGACTTCCTTTAAGTGGGGAATCCCGGTGGACTTTGATCCGAAACATGTGATCTATGTATGGCTGGATGCGCTGACCAACTATATCACAGGAATTGGCTATGACTGTGACGGAGATTCTACAGAGCAGTTTGAAAAACTCTGGCCTGCAGATCTGCATCTGATCGGAAAAGATATCATCCGTTTCCATACGATCTACTGGCCCATTTTCCTTATGGCGCTGGATCTGCCTCTGCCGAAGCAGGTATTCGGGCATCCCTGGCTGCTGCAGGGAGACGGCAAGATGAGCAAATCCAAAGGAAATGTTATCTATGCGGATCAGCTGGTAGACTTCTTTGGTGTAGATGCTGTCCGTTATTTCGTGCTTCACGAAATGCCCTTTGAAAATGACGGTGTGATCACCTGGGAGCTGATGGTGGAAAGACTTAACTCTGAGCTTGCAAATACTTTGGGCAATCTGGTAAACAGAACAATCTCCATGTCCAACAAGTACTTTGGAGGAGAAGTCAGATCCACAGGCGTCTGTGAACCGGTGGATGAAGATCTGAAAGCCGTGGTACTGGGAACAAAGAAAAAGGTTGCCGACAAGATGGAAGACCTGCGTGTGGCAGATGCCATTACTGAGATTTTCACCTTGTTCAAGCGCTGCAATAAATATATTGATGAGACCATGCCCTGGGCCCTGGCAAAAGAAGAGGATAAAAAAGACCGCCTGGCAGAAGTGCTCTACAACTTGGTAGAAGGCATCTGCATCGGTGCTTCTTTACTGGAATCCTTTATGCCGGATACTACTCAGAGAATCCTGACTCAGTTAAATGCCCAGAAGAGAACTTACGAAGAGCTGGATACCTTTGGACTGTATCCTTCAGGAAACAAAGTAACAGAAAAGCCGGAAATTCTTTTCGCACGTCTGGATGTGAAAGAGATTATGGAAAAAGTAGAGGCAATGCGGGCTGCAGAAGCAGAAGAAAAGGCACAGGAAGAAGAACACAAAGAGGAAGCTCCGGTCATCGATATAGAGGCAAAACCGGAAGTGACCTTTGATGATTTTATGAAAATGCAGTTCCAGGTAGGAGAGATCATTGCCTGCGAGGAAGTGAAAAAGTCAAAAAAACTTCTCTGTTCCCAGGTGAAGATCGGGAGCCAGGTGAAACAGATTGTATCTGGAATCAAATCTAACTATCAACCAGAAGACATGGTAGGAAAGAAGGTTATGGTTCTGGTAAACCTGAAGCCAGCCAAGCTTGCCGGAGTTCTCTCCGAGGGAATGATCCTCTGCGCAGAGGGGGAAGATGGAATGCTTGCCCTTATGACTCCGGATAAGGATGTGCCGGCAGGGGCAGAAATTTGTTAATAATTTGCAAAAGCAGTTGACAGACAGTCTGCACTTGAGTATAATTGATTCTCGTAAAAGGGAGTAACTGGCACTGAAAAGTGGTTGCGATATCGTCAATCTCGACAGCTTCTGTCTGTCCGTATCGTGATGAAATAGTGAGACTTTTATTGCATATTGATTATGCAATAAAAGTCTCTTTTTTGTTATACAGGAATCTGCTGAAGAATCCTTTTGTAACAAAAATATCTGCCAGGAAGCCCTCAAGTGCTTAAAAAGTGTCCGGGAAAACGGTATAAAGGGATTCTGAAAAAGCACAATAAGAGAAAAGAGTGAAAATGCCGTGTGAAACGGCGAAATGGAGGGAGCAAGATGAAGCAGTATTACCAAATGACAAGAACGGAAGCGCAGAAGTCTGTCAATGGCAGTACCCAGCCTCTGACAGATGAACAGGTCAGAAAAAATCAGGAAAAATACGGTCCCAATGCTCTGACAGAGGGAAAGAAAAAATCTATTCCTCAGATCTTCCTGGAGCAGTATAAAGATTTTCTGGTTATTATCCTGATTATTTCAGCCATTGTATCAGGCATCATGGGTGAGACTGAAAGTGCGGTGGTCATCCTGGTGGTTATCACCATGAATGCCATTTTGGGAACCGTACAGACTGTAAAGGCAGAGCAGTCTCTGGACAGCTTAAAGCAGATGTCGGGACCGGAGGCAAAAGTATTAAGAAACGGCGATGTAGTAAAAATACCGTCTTCCCAGGTGACTGTGGGAGATATTGTAATGCTGGAGGCCGGGGATTATGTACCGGCTGACGGGCGTATTCTTGAGAATGCCAGCATGAAAGTGGATGAGAGTGCGCTTACAGGAGAGAGTCTGGGCGTGGAAAAGACAGAGGATGAGATCCAGGGAGAAGTTCCTCTGGGTGACAGAACCAACATGGTTTTCTCCGGCAGCTTCGTATCCTACGGAAGAGGTTCTTTCCTGGTAACCGCCATTGGTATGGAAACGGAAGTTGGAAAGATCGCCAAACTTTTAAAGACTACTTCTGAGAAAAAGACACCGCTGCAGATGAACCTGGATAACTTTGGACAGAAACTTTCCATATTGATCCTTATTTTCTGTGCGATCTTGTTTGGAATCAGTGTATTCCGGGGAGAATCCATAGGAGACGCATTCCTCTTTGCGGTTGCCCTGGCAGTTGCGGCAATTCCTGAGGCACTGAGTTCCATTGTTACGATTGTACTTTCTTTTGGAACACAGAAAATGGCTAAAGAACATGCTATTATCCGCAAGCTTCAGGCAGTAGAAGGACTGGGCAGTGTATCTGTGATCTGTTCCGATAAGACAGGTACTCTGACGCAGAATAAAATGACAGTAGAATATTATTACACAGAAGGAAAAGAAATAGAAGCAGGCGCCATTGATCTGGATGATGAAGCACAGAAGCAGCTTTTAAGACACAGTATTTTGTGTAATGACTCTACAAATAAAAACGGTGAGGAGATCGGTGATCCTACAGAGACGGCTTTGATCAATCTGGGAGATAAGCTGGGACGGCCGGCAGAAGTAGTAAGAGAGAAATATCCCAGACTTTCAGAAGTGCCCTTTGACAGTGACAGAAAGCTGATGTCTACCCTCCATCAATTAAAAACAGGATGCACCATGATCACAAAAGGCGCTGTAGATGTTCTTTTGGGACGCTGTGTGCAGATTCAGGAAAATGGTAAAGTCAGAGAAATGACAGAGGCGGATAAAAATGTGATCGAAGAGCAGAACCAGAGGTTCTCCAGAAACGGACTTCGTGTTCTGGCATTTGCCTATAAAAGTATGAAGGAAGGAACCGCTCTCACTACAGAAGATGAAAAGGATATGACATTCCTCGGACTGATCGCTATGATGGATCCGCCCCGTGAAGAGTCTAAAGATGCTGTGGCAGAATGTATCCGGGCAGGGATCAAACCGGTGATGATCACCGGAGACCATAAGGTAACAGCGGCAGCCATTGCCAAGAGAATCGGTATTTTAAAGGATGAATCTGAAGCATGTGAAGGTGCTGTAATTGAAAGCATGACAGACGAAGAACTTCAGGATTTTGTAGAAGGAATCTCTGTATATGCCAGAGTTTCACCGGAGCATAAGATCAGGATTGTCCGTGCTTGGCAGGAAAAGGGAAATATTGTATCTATGACTGGTGACGGCGTCAACGATGCTCCGGCCCTTAAGCAGGCAAATATCGGAGTGGCAATGGGTATTACAGGTACAGAAGTAGCAAAAGATGCGGCTTCCATGGTGCTGACAGATGATAATTTTGCCACCATTGTAAAAGCTGTAGAAAATGGACGTAATGTATATAAAAATATTAAAAGTGCCATCCAGTTCCTGCTCTCAGGAAACTTCGCGGGCATTTTGGCTGTGCTGTATGCTTCACTGGCAGGTCTTCCGGTTCCTTTTGCACCGGTGCATCTGCTGTTTATAAACCTTCTGACAGACAGCCTTCCGGCCATTGCTCTGGGACTGGAACCCCATACCAAAGATGTGATGAATGAGAAGCCAAGACCTATGAATGAGTCTATCCTGACCAAAGATTTTCTTTCTAAAATCGGTATTGAAGGTCTTGTCATCGGTATCATGACTATGGTAGGATTTTATATAGGATATCAGGAGAGCACACTTCTTGCCATGACACTTGCGTTCGGTACTTTATGTACTTCCAGGCTGGTGCATGGATTTAACTGTAAGTCAGCTGCTCCTATACTGTTTACTAAGAAATTTTTTAACAACAAGTACCTGATTGGCGCATTTTTCCTGGGGCTGCTGCTGATCACTGCAGTGGTCATGATTCCGGGACTTCATTCTATCTTCAGTGTTCAGACACTGAGCATACAGCAGCTGCTTATCATGTACGGACTGGCGCTGGCTAACCTTCCGATCATCCAGCTGATCAAATGGATCCGTGTGAAGATCGGAAAATAAAAAGATTCCTTTTGGAGGATAGGTATGGATTTAAACAAAAAGAACATGAAAAACATCATGCTTCTGATTGTATTTGCTGTACTACTGTATGTATGTGTGCAGAAGATCAACAGTGTGGCCGAAGGTTTTATGTTTATCGTGGGCATTCTCATCCCCTTTGTAGCAGGAGGGATCATGGCATTCATTTTGAATGTTCCCATGAGTGCAATAGAAAGAAGGCTTTTCGGGACTTTGAAACAACATAAGAGGGATCGCAGGGCGGCGAGGCCGGTGAGTCTGGTTCTGTCGATCCTGCTGGTACTGGGGATTATACTTGTAGTGATGCTGGTACTCATCCCGGAGTTAGGGAGAACTTTTGCCAGTATCAGCGTGAACATTGAGAGAGCCCTGCAGAATCTTCAGAACTGGGGCATTGAGACATTCCAGGATAACAAGCAGATCGAAGAATGGATTCAGACCCTGGAGTTCAACTGGGACAGCATTATCCAGACAGGTATCGATTTTTTGAAGAACGGAGCTGGCAGTGTGCTGAATTCCACCTTTACAGTAGCGCGGACGGTTATCAGTTATCTGGTAAACTTTTTCATTGGGTTTGTATTTGCCTGCTATATCCTTCTGCAGAAGGAGAAGCTGTCCAGGCAGATCAAAAAAGTGCTCTATGCTTTTCTTCCTGAAAAGGCTGTGGAAAAAATATTGGATGTAGCTTCTTTAAGTTACCGTACTTTTTCCAGTTTTGTAACAGGACAATGTCTCGAGGCGGTCATACTGGGAACGATGTTTTTTGTGGTAATGTCTATTTTCAAGTTCCCATATGCCCTCCTGGTAGGCGTAGTGATCTCATTTACTGCATTGATTCCCATTTTCGGGGCCTTTATCGGATGTGTGATCGGTACTTTTCTGATCCTGGTGGTAGATCCTATGAAGGCACTGATGTTCGTTATCCTGTTCCTGGTGCTGCAGCAGATCGAAGGAAATCTGATCTATCCCCATGTGGTGGGAGGCTCTGTAGGACTTCCGTCTATCTGGGTTCTGCTGGCAGTCACTGTGGGCGGCAGCCTGATGGGAGTTCTGGGAATGCTGATTTTTATTCCCTTGTTTTCTGTTCTGTATGCACTGTTCAGGGAACTGGTCTATAAAAAGTTAAAGGAGAAGGGTGTCCATGATATTTGAGACTCACGCTCATTATGATGACAGTGCTTTCGATGGCGACAGAGAACAGCTGCTGGAATTTCTGGCAGCACATGGGATCGAAAAAATTGTAAATGTGGGAGCTTCCTTAAAAGGTGTAGAGGATACAGTGAAGCTTATGGAAAAGTATCCCTTCATCTATGGCGCTGTGGGAATTCATCCGGATGAAGTGGGAGAACTGGATGAGGAGAAAATAAAGTGGCTGCACAGTCTGTGCAGCCATGAGAAGACAGTGGCAGTAGGGGAAATCGGGCTGGATTATTACTGGAATAAAGAGAATCATGAAGTACAGAAAAAATGGTTTGTCCGCCAGATGGATCTGGCAAAGGAGACTGGGCTTCCTATCATTGTCCACAGCAGAGATGCGGCAAAGGATACTCTGGATATTATGAAAGCAGAGCGGGCAGATTATTTAAAAGGCGTGATTCACTGTTATTCCTATTCAAAAGAGCAGGCAAAGGAATATATGAATATGGGTTACTTCCTGGGAATCGGCGGGGTTGTCACTTTTAAAAACGGGAAGAAGCTGAAGGAAGTGGTGGAATATGCACCTCTGGATTACCTGCTTTTGGAGACCGATGCTCCCTATATGGCTCCGGAGCCTTACCGGGGCAGGAGAAACTGTTCCGCTTATCTGACCTATGTGGCACAGGCGATAGCAGAGATCAAGAAAGTTTCTTATGAAGAAGTAGTTGACATAACAAGGGAAAATGCCAGAAGACTGTTTGGAGTATAAAGAATACACGAGATGTGGGATTTGCAGGAAAAATTCCGTCAATATAGTATATTGAGACATGTGAGAGGCTGTGAGAACAGTCTCTTCTTTTATATAAAAAGTCATAATAGTGAAGTTTTTAATCAAAGAATTGCAGGAATTTTAATAAAAAGTATATTAAAATGGGATTCAGAAGGCAGTGAATAACTGCGGAGAAAAGTACAGAACATAATTGACAGGAGGTTTTTACTATGCCGAAATGGTTAGACAATGCGGTTTTTTACGAAATTTATCCACAGAGTTATCTGGATACCAACGGGGACGGAATCGGAGATTTCCAGGGAATTATTAGAAAGCTGGATTATATCAGAGATCTGGGCTGCAATGCCCTGTGGCTGAATCCTTGTTTCCTCTCACCATTTTCTGATGCCGGATATGATATTGCAGATTACTGTAAAGTGGCTCCAAGATATGGAACAAACGAGGACTTAAAGGAACTGTTTGCGGAAGCTCATAAAAGGAACATGCATGTGATCCTGGATCTGGTTCCGGGGCATACTTCCATCGAACACCCATGGTTTAAAGCATCTTTAAGTCCTGACGAAAATGAATTTTCCCACAGATATATCTGGACAGATAAAGCGTGGAAGGGATTTGACGGAATTGGAAATATCAGCGGATGCATCAGAGGATTTTCTGACAGAGACGGTTCCTGCGCGGCAAATTATTATACGACACAGCCTGCGCTGAACTATGGTTTTTATAAGGTAACAGAAAGCTGGCAGAAATCCATGGATTCACCGGAAGCTATGGCTACCAGGGAGGCTATGAAAGATGTTATGCGTTTCTGGCTGGGAATGGGATGCGACGGTTTCCGTGTGGATATGGCAGGTTCTCTGGTAAAGAATGATGAGGACGGAAAAGGTACGATTCAGCTTTGGCAGGATTTCCGCAGATTCTTGGATGAGGAATTTCCAGAGGCAGCTATGATCTCCGAATGGGGACAGCCGGATAAATCTCTGGAAGGCGGCTACCATATGGATTTCCTTCTTCACTTTGGACCTTCCCACTACATGGATCTGTTCCGCAGTGAGCATCCTTATTTCAAGAGAGAAGGAAAGGGAAATATTGCAGATTTTGTTAATACCTATATGACAAATTATAATAAAACAAACGGCAAGGGCCTGATTTGTATCCCTTCCGGAAACCATGACATGAGCCGGATTAAAGAAAAGCTGGATGACGAAGAAGTAAAAGTGGCATTTGCATTTCTTCTCTCCATGCCGGGAGCTCCCTTCATTTATTACGGAGATGAGATCGGCATGAACTATTTGGCAGGGATACGTTCTGTGGAGGGCGGTTATGAAAGAACCGGCGCCAGAACACCTATGCAGTGGGACAGGAGCACTAATGCAGGATTTTCCAGCGCTAAAGCGGATGAGCTGTATATTATGATCGATCCGGATCAGAACCGCCCCAACGTGGCAGACCAGGCAGCAAAAGAAAATTCACTGTATCATGAAGTGAAAAAATTGATCGCCATCCGTATGGAGCATGAGGCTCTTCAGAGCAACGCGCCTGTAGAATTCTTATATGCCCAGGAAAACGCATATCCTCTGGTTTATAAGAGAACAGGAAAAGATGAGACTATTGTTGTGGCAGTGAATCCTTCAGACAAAGAAGTGAGCTGCAGTATTGGCGAGCCTGACGGAAAAGAAGTAATCTATGAAAATAACGGGGCAGCTGTGTTAAAAGACGGCGTATTGACAGTTCCGGCAGCAAGCGCAAGTTTTATCAGAGTAAAATAATTGCAGAAAAGAAATAGGAAAAGCAGGAGTTTCTGTCTGAAAGACAGAGGTTCCTGTTTTTTTATATCACGGTAAGGAGAGGGATCTGCTGTGGAAAAAGGAGCTTTGTTTTCTGGCTTATGTCCCAAAAAAAACGGTTAATTTTGTGGGAAATCAACAGTTGATTTCTTATATACCGATTGGTATAATGTACAGTATAAGATAAAAGGGAGAACAGAAAGGGAGGAAGGTGCGGCAATGGATAACAGAGAGCTGATCTTGCAGTCTGCGCTGGATTTGTTTTATGCCAGAGGCTATGACGCAGTAGGAGTGCAGGAGATTGTGGACAGGGCTGGTGTGACGAAACCCACTTTATATTATTATTTCGGAAGCAAACTGGGACTTTTGCAGAAGCTGCTTGAGAGCCAGTGCCAGATTCTGAATCAGGGAGTGGAGGAGGCGGCGAAAAAAGAAGGGAATCTGCCGGAGATCCTTTACGGCGTGGCCAGGTTCTTTTTTGATTTTGCAGCTTCTCATGAGAAATTTTATCTGTTTATGCTGGCGCTCTTTTATTCGGGAAGAGAGAATGAAGCCTTTCAGACAGTAGCTCCTTTTATTGAAAGTCATTACAATATGATCCTGGGGATTTTTGAAGCAGCGGCGCCGCAGCTGGGCAATATGAGAGGGCGCCAGAAGCTGTTTGCAGTAGGTTTCACGGGAGTTCTCAATCATCATATTATGATGGTGAGCTATGGACGGAAGATTGATGAGAAATTTGAGATCTCCAATGAGACTACTTATGAAATCGTGCATCAGTTTTTATATGGTATTTATACATGAAACATATTTTTTCTAGGAGGACTTTTATATGGCACCATGGTATGAAGAGGCAGTATTTTACCACATGTATCCAATTGGGATGACGGGAGCACCAAGGGAAAACAGAGAGGAAAGCGTTGTACACAGATTCGGTCAGCTGGAAAAGTGGCTGCCTCATATCAGGAATCTGGGATGTACGGCGATTTATATAGGGCCTTTATTTGAATCCACCACGCATGGATACGATACCAGAGACTATAAGACGGTGGACCGCAGGCTGGGTGATAATGATGATTTTATCCGATTTGTAAAAAGTGCCCATGAACTTGGCATCAAGGTCGTGGTGGACGGAGTGTTTAACCATACAGGGAGAGAGTTTTTCGCATTTCAGGATATTCAGAAAAACCGGGAAAATTCTCCTTACAGAAACTGGTATAAAGGTATCAACTTCGGCTGGAACAGTCCTTATAATGACGGATTCAGCTATGAGGCGTGGAGAAACTGCTTTGAGCTGGCAAATTTAAATCTGTGGGAGCCTGCGGTAAGAGAGTATCTGCTGGGAGTCATTGATTTCTGGATCGATACTTTTGATATTGACGGAATCCGGCTGGACTGTGCAGACTGTCTGGACTTTTCCTTTATGGAGGAAATGAGAAGAAGGACAGGGGAGAAAAAGGAGGATTTCTGGCTGATGGGTGAGGTGATCCACGGGGATTACAGCCGTTATATTCAGGATGGACAGAAGATGCTCCACAGTGTGACCAACTATGAACTGCACAAAGGCTTATATTCAGGACACAATGATCATAATTATTTTGAGATCGCCCATACGATCCGCAGGGAATTTGACGAAAACGGCGGTATCTACAGAGGTATGAAGCTGTACTCTTTTGTGGATAATCACGATGTAGACAGGATCATCAGCAAACTGAACAACAAAGACCATATCTATCCGGTATATACCCTGCTGTTTACACTCCCTGGGATCCCCTCCATTTACTATGGTTCTGAATGGGGAATCGAGGGCAGAAAAGAAGGGGGAAACGACGATCCGTTAAGACCGGCCGTAGATATTGGGAAAGCATTGGAGGAGCAGAAAGATTCTCCCGTGATGGAATGGGTTTCCCGGCTGGGACAGATACACAGAGAATTTAAAGAATGCCTGGCAGAGGGCAGATACAGGGAACTGTTTCTTACCAACCGCCAGTATGCATTCGCCAGATTTACAGATAAAAAAGGGCTTCTGGTGGCAGTGAATAATGATGAAGCGGAAGCAGCAGTAAGTATTCCTGTTCCGTTTCAGGAAAAAGAATATATTGATCTGGAAACGGAAGAAACAGTGAAAGTGGAGAACGGCAGAATTCAGATCACATTAAAACCTGCGGGAACAGTTCTTTTGAAAATCCAGTAAAGGAAAAGGGGAAAGATTATGGGAAATAATTTGAAAATTACCGAATTGGACCGTTACCTGTACGGACAGGGGACACACTACGAAATTTATAAGCTGTTTGGTGCCCATCCGGGAACACAGAGGAAAAAAGATGGCGTATTTTTTGCGGTCTGGGCGCCACATGCTGCGGCCGTGTCTGTGGTGGGAGATTTTAATGACTGGGATGCTGAGGCGAATCCTATGAAATGTGACAATGAAATGGGAATTTATCAGCTTTTTATTCCAAAGGTGAGAGAAGGCGATTTATATAAATTCTGCATAACCACTCGTCAGGGGGAGCAGATTTTAAAATCAGACCCGTATGCTAATTATGCAGAAATCCGTCCGGGTACAGCTTCCAGAGTAGTGGATCTTTCAGGATTTCGCTGGGGAGATTCTGTGTGGATGAAAAAACGTCTGGAATTTGATCCTAAGAAAGATGCCATGTCCATCTATGAGGTCCATCCAGGCTCCTGGAAAAAGCATCCGAAGAAGAATGAGGACGACAAAGGTTTTTACAATTACAGAGAACTTGCCCATGCACTGGCGGATTATGTGAAGGAGATGGGATATACTCATGTGGAGCTGATGGGAATTGCAGAGCATCCCTTTGACGGCTCCTGGGGATATCAGGTGACCGGTTACTATGCGCCTACCTCAAGATACGGCACGCCGGAGGATTTCAAATACTTTATCAACTATATGCATAAACATAAGATCGGTGTTATCCTGGACTGGGTTCCGGCTCATTTCCCGCGGGATGCCCACGGACTGGCAGATTTCGACGGAACACCTACTTACGAATATGCGGATCCCAGAAAGGGAGAACATCCGGACTGGGGAACCAAGGTTTTTGATTACGGCAAAAATGAGGTAAAAAATTTCCTTATTGCCAATGCTCTGTTCTGGATTGAAGAGTATCATGTGGACGGGCTTCGTGTGGATGCAGTGGCATCTATGCTGTATCTGGATTATGGAAGACAGCCGGGACAATGGGTTCCAAACCAGTATGGGGAGAATAAAAATCTGGAAGCCATCGAGTTTTTCCGACACTTAAATTCTGTTGTTCTTGGAAAGCATAAAGGAACTGTCATGATCGCAGAGGAGTCTACAGCATGGCCTATGGTGACGGGCAAACCGGAAGACGGCGGACTAGGATTCAGTTTAAAATGGAATATGGGATGGATGCACGACTTCCTGGAGTACATGAAACTTGACCCATATTTCAGACAATACAATCACTACAAAATGACATTTTCCACTTCCTACGCCTACAGTGAGAATTATGTCCTTGTATTATCTCATGATGAAGTCGTGCATCTGAAATGCTCCATGATCAATAAAATGCCCGGTCTCGGTCAGGATAAGTTTGAAAACCTGAAAGCAGGATATTCCTATATGATCGGGCATCCGGGCAAAAAGCTCCTGTTTATGGGGCAGGACTTCGGTCAGTATCAGGAATGGAGTGAAGAACGTGAGCTGGACTGGTATCTGCTGGGCGAGGAAAGCAACCGGAGTCTTCAGAACTATGTGAAGACGCTGCTGAATCTGTATAAAAAATACCCGGCACTTTACGCTAATGACGCAAGACCGGAAGGATTTGAGTGGATCAATGCGGACGACGCGTCGAGAAGCATTTATAGTTTTGTGAGATACTCCCCCACAGGAAGAAACAATCTTTTATTTGTGATCAACTATACGCCGGTGGCAAGGGATGATTACAGGGTAGGAGTACCGAAGAGAAAACAGTACAAACTGATCCTCAACAGCAAGGAGCCGGAGTTCGGAGGAAATGTGCATAAGGAACAGCTGGTTTATAAGGCTGTGAAGCAGGAATGTGACGGAAGACCGTTCTCATTCGCGTATCCGCTTCCTGCATATGGTGTTGCGGTCTTCCAGTTTTAGAAAGAAAAGTCCTGCAGCTCTGCTGCACCGCAGCCAGGAAACCTGTGGGCTTAAAACGTGGTTTTAACCGACATGAAAAAACAGCACCGTAGTTTGCGAGAAAACTACAGTGCTGTTTTTTAGATAAATTCGCCTCCCGGTACTTCAGAAGTTCCAGGATCTGTGTCATAATAAGGAGTATCATTCCAGCCTGGACTGTCCGGCTCCTGATCATAGAAATAGTAGTTTCCGAACCCGTCATCCCAGTCAGGATAAGTGCCGCCATCGTTGTCATTGTAATCATCAGAGCTGCCGTCGCCATTCAGATATTTATCCATAAAATCATAAATTTCTTCGGAGGTCACTTCATCACCGGAAAGCAGCAGGTTTAAGTAGTCATTAAGAAATGCATTTCCTTTTTCTGTGGAAGTAAATACAATAAGAATTATCAGAAAAAACGCAGTGACAATTCCCGTACATCCTGCGGAAAGCGCCATACCTGCTTTGGCTGATCCGGAGCGGGAATATTTTCCTTTGGAAAGACAGGAAAAGATCATACCCAGACCGCCCAGTATAAAGACCAGAGGAGGTGCACAGCACATAGATACCAGCGCCAGGATTCCCATGACCAGAGAAGCTGTGGCGAATGAATTATTCCCATCATAGGCATTTATGGGTGGCTGTGGCGGATACTGCTGATACTGCTGTGGATTATATGGTTCAAAATGATTTTCCTGATTGGGATTATCCATAAAGTATACCTCATTTCTTTTTATGCTTTTGTATCATCTTATTGTAGCATGGATAAGATGTCAGGGCAACATTTATAAAAGTTTTATTTTACCCCGTGTATAGGCGTGATATAATAAATAACAGTATATTTTATCCTGCGGGAGATGTCTGTCTGAAGGGCATATGGTGGGGAAAGTGCTGAGAGTTTGTGGATTCAGGGAGGAAAAAAGAAAATGAATGTGGATAAGATTTTAAGAGAGCAGATGAAAGAAAGATTTTCTCAGATAGAAGAATTTTTGGAAGGCAGCAGCGCCTGCAGAAGGATTCCGGCCTACAGGGAACTTTTCATAAATCGTGTTCAGAGCTGTACTATATTCTGGCTGGCACAGGAAGACGGAAGGGCTGTGGGGCTGGCTGGAAGCAGTGACAGGGGAGACCTGCTGTTTCTCATACCTGATTCTGAAGAGGCATGCCGGGAACTGCTGAAAGAAGCAGAGGCTTTTGCAGTCCGGCAGCGTTCTGAGAAGATACATGTAGCAGTTCCATCTGAACTTTTTCTTCCTATGGAAAAGAAAAAATATAAACTGTCTGAGGACAGTCAGGATTCAGAGACTGGGTTTGTGAATATGGAAAAAAAGCTCACCAGTCTTTTTTCGGCAAAACCTGACACAGGAGAGAAATTAAATGCTGCGTCCTGGTCAGCGGTGGCGATCGTCACGGTGATCCTCATCTGCATTGTGCTGATCCTTTCAAGAATCATACAGGCAGTGACCGGGATACTTTAAGCTTCTGGGCCTGGCAGATGCGGGGAATCTCTTGACAAATTCTCCCTGCATTGATAAGGTGTTAGAGGACTAATTATCAGAAGGAGAAAGAGGATTACATGGATATTATACAGGTGATAACTCAGGAATTAAATGTAGAAAAATGGCAGGTGGAAGCCGCTGTTTCCTTGATAGATGAGGGAAATACCATCCCCTTTATTTCCCGTTACCGTAAGGAGGCCACAGGAGCATTAAATGACGAACAGCTTCGTAATTTGTTTGAGCGCCTGACTTATTTAAGAAATCTGGAAGATAAGAAAAAACAGGTACTTTCCAGCATTGAAGAGCAGGGAAAACTGACAGAGGAATTGAAAAAACAGATCCTGGAAGCACAGACCCTGGTGGTTGTAGAGGATTTATACCGTCCTTACCGTCCAAAGAGAAGGACCAGGGCCACGATTGCCAAGGAAAAGGGACTGGAGCCGCTGGCGAATATTCTGCTCCTTCAGACCACAGAAAAATCCATGGAGGAAGAAGCACAGGCATTTGTATCCGAAGAAAAGGAAGTAAAAAGCCCCCAGGAAGCTCTTGCCGGGGCCATGGATATTGTTGCGGAAAGTATTTCTGATGAGGCGGATTACAGAATCCGTATCAGAAACATGACGCAGAAGTCAGGAACTTTGGTTTCCACAGCAAAAAAACCGGAAGAATCCACAGTCTATGACATGTACTACGAATATGAGGAGCCTGTTTCCAAGGCAGCAGGACATAGGATACTGGCCATCAACAGGGGAGAAAAAGAAAAGATCCTCACAGTCAAGATCGCTGCTCCGGAAGAAGAAATCCTTCGCTATCTGGAAAAGCAGGTCATTACTAAAAACAATCCCAATACGGCCCCTGTTTTAAAAGCAGTGGTGGAAGACAGCTACAGGCGTCTCATCGCTCCTGCAATTGAGAGGGAGATCCGCAACGACATGACAGAAAAAGCAGAAGACGGAGCTATCAAGGTGTTTAAGAAAAACCTGGAACAGCTTCTCATGCAGCCGCCAATCGTGGGACAGGTGGTCCTGGGATGGGACCCGGCTTTTCGTACCGGGTGCAAACTTGCGGTGGTAGATCCCACAGGCAAAGTACTGGACACCACTGTTATCTATCCCACAGCACCTACTACTCCGGCGAAGATCGCAGCTGCGAAAGAGACTTTAAAAAAGCTGATCAGAAAATATAATATCACTTTATTTTCCGTTGGAAACGGAACGGCGTCCAGGGAATCTGAACAGGTGATCGTGGAGCTTTTAAAAGAGATCCCGGAAAAAGTACAGTATGTGATCACCAATGAAGCAGGGGCTTCTGTATATTCCGCCAGCAAGCTTGCCACAGAAGAGTTCCCAAACTTTGATGTGGGACAAAGAAGTGCAGCTTCCATCGCCAGAAGACTTCAGGATCCATTGGCAGAACTGGTGAAGATCGATCCAAAATCCATCGGTGTAGGACAGTATCAGCATGATATGAACCAGAAAAAACTGGGAGAAGCCCTTTCAGGAGTAGTGGAAGACTGCGTAAATAAAGTAGGCGTAGATCTTAATACAGCATCTGTTTCCCTGCTGGAATATGTATCTGGGATCAGCAAGGCAATCGCAAAAAATATTGTGGCTTACAGGGAAGAAAACGGAGAATTCTCAGACAGAAAAGAGCTCTTAAAAGTTGCGAAGCTGGGACCGAAAGCATTTGAGCAGTGCGCCGGATTTTTAAGGATACGGGGCGGAAAAAATCCCCTGGATGCTACCAGTGTACACCCGGAAAGCTACGAGGCAGCTGAAAAACTTCTGGCGGGAATGGGAATGAAACCGGAAGATATTTTTAACGGACCTACCGTTTATTTCATCAAAGATTATGCCCAGATGGCCAGGAAACTGGGTGTAGGTGAAATGACTTTAAGAGATATTGTAAAGGAACTGACAAAGCCGGGACGCGACCCAAGAGAAGAAATGCCCAAACCTATCCTGCGCACAGATGTGCTGGATATGAAAGATTTGAAAGAAGGCATGGTCTTAAAGGGGACTGTAAGAAATGTCATAGATTTCGGTGCGTTTGTGGATATTGGTGTTCATCAGGACGGTCTGGTCCATATTTCCCAGATGACGGATCGTTATATCAAGCATCCTCTGGAAGCAGTCAGCGTAGGAGATGTGGTGGACGTAAAAGTACTTGGCGTGGATATGAAAAAGAAAAGAATTTCTCTGACTATGAAGGGGATCCACTGAAGATTTTCTCCAGGAGATTTTTAAAAATACAACTGCAAAATGCAAAGAAAGAAGGGTTTAGGTTGAACGTTAATCAGGAAAGGATCGGACTTTTGCGTCAGGAGATGCAGAAGGAAAAAATGGATATGTATCTAGTGCCTACAGCAGATTTTCACCAGTCTGAGTATGTGGGAACTTATTTTAAAGTCAGAGCATGGCTTTCAGGATTTACCGGTTCTGCGGGAACACTTCTCGTGACAAAAGAAGGTGCATATCTCTGGACAGACGGAAGGTATTTTATCCAGGCTGCAAAACAGCTGGAGGGTACGGGAGTGTCCCTGATGAAAATGGGGGAAGAAGGAGTTCCTACAGTAGAAGAATTTGTAGAAAAGAACTTTCCCGAAGGAGGATGTCTGGGCTGTGACGGAAGGACGGTCAATGTAGCAGAAGGAAAAGACTACCAGCACATGGCAGAGAAAAAGGGCGGAAGCTTTGTCTATGACAAGGATCTTGCAGATCGGATCTGGACAGACAGACCGGAGATGTCAAAGGAACCGGTCTGCCTGCTGGATGTAAAATATGCGGGAAGATCCAGGGAAGAAAAGATCGCGGATGTCCGCCGGGTAATGAAAGAAGCAGATACAGACGTTCATGTGATCAGCAGCCTGGATGATATTGTCTGGCTTTTAAATATCAGGGGAAATGATATTGTGTACAATCCTGTAGTGATGTCCTATGTAATGGTGACTATGGACAAAGTGCATTTCTATGTACAGCAGGAAGCAATAAATGCCCAGGTAAGGGATGAACTGGAAAAAGCAGGTGTGATCCTGCATCCATATTTTGAGATCTATGAGGCAGTGAAAGAACTGAAAGATACAGACAAAGTAATGCTGGAAGACATCTGCACCAACTATACGCTGTATAAGAATATTCCTGATAAGGCAGAGGTTATCTTTGGAAGCAATCCTGCTGCGATCATGAAAGGGCAGAAGAATTCTGTGGAGATGGAAAACATCAGGGAAGCCCATAAAAAAGATGCCCGTGCTATGTGCCGCTTTATTTACTGGCTGAAAAATAATGTAAAAAGCGGAAATATCACAGAATACAGCGCAGCTCAGAAAAGTCTGGAATTCAGAAAAGAGGATCCGGACTGCCTGGATCTGAGTTTTGAGACTATCTGCGCTTATGGCCCCAACGCTGCAATGTGCCATTATGCGCCTACTGAGACAGAGTATGCAGAAGTAAAACCGGAGGGCTTTTTCCTCATTGACTCCGGCGGACAGTACTGGCAGGGAACTACAGATATTACAAGAACTATCGCAGTGGGAGAACTGACACAGGAGCAGAAAGAGAACTTTACCCTGGTGCTTCAGGGACATATCCGCCTTGCTATGGCCAAATTCCAGTACGGATGCAGCGGAGCCAATCTGGATGCTTTAGTCAGAGGGCCTTTGTGGCAGAGAGGTCTTGATTTCAACCATGGTACAGGACATGGAGTAGGCTATCTTTTAAATGTTCACGAAGGTCCTCAGAACATTAACTGGAGAATCCGCGCCAATGGAAGAAGAGGGAATGCAACACCTTTTGAGGAAGGAATGCTTACTTCCGATGAACCGGGAATCTATCTGGAAGGAAAATACGGAATCCGTACAGAAAATCTTCTTTTATGCAGAAAAGCTGAGAAGAACAGTTACGGACAGTTTATGGAATTTGAGACAGTGACCCTGGTTCCTTATGAGAGAGAAGCAATTCTTCCGGAAATGCTGGAAAAGGCAGAACTGAAGTGGCTGAACCAGTATCATAAAAGAGTATATGATACTATTTCCCCTATGCTGGAAGGAAGGGAAAAAGAGTGGCTCAAAGAGGCTACTGCAGAAATCAGATAAAAAAGCAGGAACGGTCTGCCTGGCAGGGAGATATCTCTGGAGAGAGATATCTCCTTTTTTCGTATTTTTTCAGGGAAAAGAAAAGAATAAGACAGTAAAAAAGTCAAAATAATGAGTTAATTGCCTAAAAAAACGTAAGATTTTTTTTCACGCCTGCGTTATTATAAAAGTTAGAAAATGTGTCTGGAAAAGGAGAAGATAACATGGAAAAAAGATGGTGGAAAGAAAGTGTTGTATATCAGATTTATCCCAGAAGTTTTAAGGACAGCAACGGGGACGGAATCGGAGATTTAAATGGTATCACAGAGAAAATGGGATATTTAAAGGAACTGGGTATTAATGTGCTGTGGCTTTCTCCTGTATATAAATCCCCCAACGATGACAATGGATATGACATCAGTGATTACCAGGCGATCATGGACGAATTCGGAACCATGGAGGACTTTGACAGAATGCTTGCCGCTGCTCATGAAAACGGCATCAAGCTGGTCATGGACCTTGTGGTAAACCATACTTCTGATGAGCATCCCTGGTTTGTAGAGAGCAGAAAATCTGTGGACAATCCTTATAGAGACTATTATATCTGGAGACCTGCAAAAGACGGAAAAGAGCCCAATAACTGGGGATCCTGCTTTTCGGGACCGGCATGGCAGTACGACGAACAGACAGAGATGTATTACCTGCATTTGTTTTCCAAGAAACAGCCGGATCTAAACTGGGATAATCCCAAAGTACGCCAGGAAGTGTTTGATATGATGAACTGGTGGCTGAAAAAAGGTGTGGACGGTTTTCGGATGGATGTTATCAGCCTGATCTCCAAGAAACCGGATCTGCCGGACGGACCTGTGGGAATTAACGGATATGCCAGCTTCAATGAACCTGCAAACGGTCCTCATGTACATGAATATCTCCAGGAAATGCGTGAAAAGGTCCTGAATAATGCGGATACCATCACAGTAGGGGAATGTTCCGGAGTGACTTTGGAGGAAGCAAAAAAATATGCAAGCAGTGATGAAAAAGAGCTGAATATGGTATTCCAGTTTGAGCATATGGATGTGGACGCGGATGCAAATAATAAATGGACAGATAAGAAAATGGATCTAAGGGATATGAAGCAGGTGCTGACCAAGTGGCAGAAAGGTCTGGAAGAGATTGCCTGGAACAGTCTTTTCTGGGAGAATCACGACCAGCCCCGTTCCATTTCCAGATATGGAAATGACAGTAAAGAATACCATGACGTATCTGCAAAGATGCTTGCCACCTGCCTTCATATGATGCAGGGCACACCGTATGTATACCAGGGAGAAGAACTGGGAATGACAAATGTTCCTTTTGAGAGTATTGATCAGTTCAGAGACCTTGACAGCATTAATGCTTATCATGAACTTGTGGAAGACCAGAAGGTGTTTACTCATGAAGAAATGATGCGTTATTTAAGATATAAGAGCAGGGATAATGCCAGAACACCTTTCCAGTGGGACAGCAGTGAAAATGCGGGCTTTACAACAGGAACTCCCTGGATCATGGTAAATCCCAACTATAAACAGATCAACGCGCAGGCGCAGCTGGAGGATCCTGATTCCGTATTCCATTATTATCAAAAACTGATACAGTTAAGAAAAGAAAAAGATATCATTGTATACGGAACTTATGACCTTCTTCTGCCGGATTCCAAAGAAATTTATGCTTATACCAGAACTCTTGGAGAGGAAAAACTTCTGGTTGTGTGCAATTTCTACGAAAATGAAACAGAGGTGGAGATTACGGAAGAATTCAGAAACGGCAGGTATCTGATCTGCAACTACAAGGAGCAGCAGCCCATAGGAGAAAAAGTGAAACTTCGGGCATACGAAAGCTTTGTAATTGAAAAATAATAAAAAGATATAAAAGAATGCCCGGCAGGGATAAGAAAAACTCTGCCGGGTATCTTTATACGTAAAATATGCGGTCGCAGAAAATCGGCAAAATTGCTAATTGTAAAAAACATATTTTCATGATATGGTTTAGATACTACATACACATCCACATATATCCAATACATTTCAAAGCGAATCAGCTTATGTTTCCAAATGAACAAGCCTGTCAGCGCAGGCATTACAAGTATGAATAAGGAAAGGGTATTTTGAATTCTTTTTGCAGAAAGGAGGCAGAATGGGATTTTTGACCGCTGCCTGCACTGACGCAGGCATGAAAATGGATGAAAATCAGGATGCAATACTTTGGGAGACAGCTTACACGTCTTACGGGCAGGTATTTTTCGGTGCGGTATGCGATGGAATGGGCGGACTGAAAAAAGGAGAGACTGCCAGCGGCAGTCTGATACGAGGTTTTTCTTCCTGGTTTCACAGAGAGTTTCCCCCAATTTTGTATTCAGGAATGAAGGAAAAAGATTTAAGGAAAAGTTGGGAGAGGCTGCTTTTTGAGCAGGACCGCAGGATCTGCCGCTATGGGGAAAATCATGAGATGCAGCTGGGGACGACAGCTTTGACGCTGCTTTTGCTGGGACATTCTTATTATATTGTTCATGTAGGAGACTGCAGAATCTATCTGATCAAAGATGAAGTCCGGCAGCTGACCAAAGATCAGACCTTTGTACAGCGGGAAGTGGATGCGGGGAGAATGAGTCCGGGGGAGGCAGGGCAACATCCGAAAAGACATATACTGCTTCAGTGCATAGGAGCGGGAAATCAGCCAGAACCGGTATTTTACCAGGGAGAGTTTTCTGCGGATTCCATATTTGTGATGTGCTCGGATGGATTTTGGCATGAGATCAGGGAAGAAGAATTCCGCACAAAGCTGTGTCCGGAAAAAATAAGAACAGAGAAGGCGATGGAGGAAGCAGCGAAAGAGCTTATCTGTCTGAGCAAATTAAGAGGAGAGACGGATAATCTGTCAGTGGTCTTGGTGCGTACATAGCAGGGAGGAGCATATGCTGGAAATCGGATCAGTGGTAGATGGAAAATACAAAATACTTAACAGGATCGGTCAGGGGGGCATGAGTATTGTTTATCTTGCCATGAATGAAAAAGCAAATAAACAGTGGGCAGTGAAAGAGGTACGCAGGGATGGAACCAGGAATTTTGAAATGATCCGGCAGGGATTGATGGCAGAAACTGACCTTTTGAAGAAACTTCACCACCCCAACCTGCCCAGTATTGTGGATGTGATAGAAGGAGACGGTACGTTCCTGATCGTTATGGACTACATAGAAGGAAAAACACTTGCACGCATTTTGATGGAATCCGGGGCACAGAGTCAGGAGACAGTTACAGAGTGGGCGCGGCAGCTGTGCGATGTTCTGGGATATCTTCATTCCAGAAAACCGCCGGTGGTCTACAGAGACATGAAACCTTCCAATATTATGTTAAGGCCGGACGGCAGGGTAATACTTATAGATTTTGGTACAGCCCGGGAATATAAGGAAGGAGGGAGCACGGATACTGTCTGTCTGGGAACCAGGGGATATGCAGCTCCGGAGCAGTACGGAGGACAGGGGCAGACAGATGAAAGGACGGATATTTACAGTTTGGGAGCGACTATGTATCACCTTCTTACAGGGCATAATCCTTGTGAACCGCCTTATGAGATGTATCCGGTCCGTCATTGGAGAAAGTATCTTTCTTCCGGACTGGAGTCCATTGTCTTAAAGTGTACTCAGAAGAATCCACTGGACAGATACCAGTCCTGTGGGGAACTTTTGTATGATCTTGAGCATTATCAGGAGTTAGAGACCGAGTATAAGAAAAGACAGAGCCTGCAGTGGAGATGCTTTCTTGCTGCCGGCACCGCTGCACTTGCGGCATGGGCGGGCGCGGCATGGTTTCAGAACGCGGAGAAACAGCTTACTTACAGTACCAGCCAGTGGTATCTGGAGGAAGGGGATTTTCTTGCAGCAACAGAGCCGGAACAGGCAGTGGAATGTTATGAGAACGTAGTAAAACTGAATCCCTCATCAAGAGCCGGGTATGAGGCATTGCTGAATTTCTTTTTGTGGCAGAATAATGAGAAAGAGGAAAGCGGAGAAGTATTTTTCTGTGTGTTTTCAGATGCAGAGGAGAAGGAAATGCGAAAGATTTTGGGAATTACCGGCGATTCAGGAAGAAGCAATGAGGAATTTTTGAGACAAAAAGAAGAGGAGTACAGAAAATTTGCTTATGAACTTGGGCTGGCCTATTTTTATTCTTACGAGGGAACAGGAAACAAGGCAGCTTCCAGAAAGTGGCTGAAGATCGCTGCAGAAGGAGAGACCTCAGACTTGCTGCACAAAGGAGATCTTGACAGGGCGAAGAGCCTGTATAAAATCGCGGATTACTATGACAGTCTGGGAATCCGTAATCAGGCAGGAGATTCCAAGGCCTCCTATTGGGAGTATTGGCAGGATTTATGGGAAGTTACCAAAGACGCCAGAGAAGGAGGAGACCATAGGATGCTTTTACTTTCCTGTAAAGAACTGGCTGGACAGATTGCGGCAAGGGCGTCGGATTTTAAGCGGGCAGGTATTTCATCACGGGAAATGGAAACACAGCTGCAAAAAAACAGAGAAGCCGTGGAAATGATGGAAATTGCAAGGGAATCTGCCAATGCAGAGTATGAAGAAGAGCTAAGACAGACAGTACTGCAGAATTTTCAGATGGCAGAAGAAACTTTCAGAGCAGTTTATAATACGGGAAATCTGAGACAGTAAGAAGACCAGGGGGTGCCATATGCAGGAGATACAGAGACAGGCAGAAATACTCCATATATGTTACTGCGCCTGTATGGGAATAGGAATTTTTAGTTCCTTTATTACAATATTTTTTTACATTCTGTTTGATATCCGAAAAATTTTTAATGTAAAAACGGGAAGGTCTGTGAGAAAAACGGTGAAACGGATGGAAAAAGCTCACAGGGAAATGATCTCCGAAAATCCGAAGGACAGTGGTATTTTTATCACAGGAAACAAAAATCATTTAGAAGAAACGGTTTCTTTTTCAGGGGAAGAGACCGCGGAGATGGATGGAGAGAAAAGGGAAATGATGATGGAATGGACAGCAGAACAGGCGCAGGAAGAGGTAAATGACAGTTTTGGAAAGTTCAAGATTCAAAGATGCAGGATGATAGTCCACACAGAAGAGTGGATATAGAAACGGGGTGCCGGGAAGTATGAAAAGAAGGAAGAACACAGAAAATAGAAAAAAGATTTTTCTGCTGGCAATGTTCCTTGCCGGGGTTATAATGTTGGGGATAAAAAATCCCTATGCGTCGGAAGAAGGCGAAACAGAGACAGCGGAAAAAAAGACAGAGAAAGAGGAAAGTGAAGAAATATCTGAACCGCAGGCGGCCAACGGCAGGGTACACGGGAGAATCCGGACAGAAAAAGCAGAGGGAGAGTGGACTGCAGTGGATGGCGCAGAAGTCCGGCTGGAAGGAGAAGGAGGTGTCTTTACAGCTGTGTCGGATGAAGAAGGGATATACTGCATAGAAGGTGCAAAGACAGGAGTAAGTTATAAACTGGTCATTGAGAAACCGGGATTTTGCAGGATAGAAGAAGAGATCATCCTGGATCAGGCGGAAATCTTTTGTGAAGACACGATGTCTTTGTCTGCTGAAGCGGAGATCAGTTTTGAAAAGACAGCCTTTTCTGTGGGAGAAACTTTTACCGGAAGTCTTCAGTGTGACGCACTGTCAGACATCATAGAAGAGGTACAATGGTATGTCAAAAATGATATAAAAGAAAATACTGTAGAGGAGACAGAAAACGGCATTTTCCGGGCAGTGCGCAAAGGAGCGGCAAAGATCTGCGCTGTTGCCTGTACAAAATATGGGGAGATAAAAAGTAAGGAAGTACAGGTGACTATTGCTGAGGCAGATACCTGCACGGTTATCACAGCCATAGAACCGGAACAGGGAGATGATGTAAAAGAAATTTACATAAAAGCGGAAGTGGACAGTGAGTATGAAAAAATCAGAGAGGGAAAAATATGTTTCTTTATCGAGCGCAGGTTTTCAGAAGGTGCAGACTGGATTTCCGTGGCACAAAGAGAAACGGAATATGATATCGGAGAGACCGGATTCTGCTGTGTGTATCTGCCGGAAAGGGGAAGTATCAACGGTATGTATCGGATCCGGGCAGAATATCAGGGAGTTTCGGAAAAGTATAAAAAATCTTGCGGCCAGGCGGATACAAAGGGAGGATACTTTAATACGCCGCCTATAGAAGTCCTCTGGGGAGGAGGTCTGGAAAAGAAACAGGGGCAGATGATTCTGGAGACGGAATATACTACAAAAGAGGACCGGGAGCAGCAGGAGAAAAATCCTTTTTTGGCAGTGGATACAGAGAACATAAAGGAATATATGGAGGAAGGAGAAGTACCATCGGAGCAGCAGCTGGTTTTTATCTTTTCCGCGGATCCGGGGCAGATCCGGTTTTACCGGGAGACGGGAGAGGAAGCAGGAGACGGAGGTGAAGCAGAAGTCAGGGGAGGAGAAAAAATTTTTCTCTACTTTGTCAGGGCATGTAAAGAAGGAGAAACGTTTGCTGTGACAGTCTCCAGTCAGGACTTTCAGTTTCATAGAGGAGCCGAGATGAACTTCCAGATCAGAGTAAATCCAAAGCAAGTGACATTAAGTACAGGACAGCAGACCATAGTTACATATACGAAAATTTATGACAAAGAAAAAGTATTTTCCAGCTATGAAACAGAGATGGATTCTTATCAGGGAGATGTCTGGAGCGGCATTGATACCATATTGATCAGCGGAGCGGGAAGTGGGGAGGATGTTCAGGTAAAGGAGATAAAAGGAGTTCAGGAGATAGTTTCTGTAAAACTGGACAATAATAAAAATCCCACGGGACAAAAGTCTGATTTAACGATTACCGGAGCAGTTCTGACCGGAGAACAGGCAGATAACTATTTTATAGATTTGGAGAAGAGTGAAAAAATTAAGGCGGAGGTTACTGTATTACCGCGAAAGATTTATCTTCAGATATCAGAAGGGGAAAGAGAATACGGGCACCGCAGGGAAGACGACCCCGAAAGTATCTGCTATCCGGAGAAAAATCCGGTCAGGGAATGGAAAGAAAGACCAGGAGCTCAGCCTCAGACAGAAGGAATCGTGGATATGGAGGACGAAGCCGAAATACGGTTTCCTATTCCTACAGAAAAGAAATATGATACAGCAGAGTATCCGGATTACCCTGAGGGAAGATATGAAAATGCCATAACTGTTTTAAGGGAATTGAAGGGAATGAAAAATGGAGAAGCAGGAACAGACTATCAGTTTGTTTTTGAGGAAGGAAAGATTGCAGAGGGTGCGCTGTTGATTAAAAGAGAAGATGTTGCAGCACATGGATATAGAAATTATGTAAACTATGAGAAAGACCTTCAAAGTGTATATATTTCCAGAGAGAGTATGGAGACAGGAGAGTTCGGTAAGGTTTGGGCAGGCAGAAAAAATAAAAATTTCCATGTTTTTCTATCAGACAGAGCAGCGGAATTTTATGACCAGATTTACTTACAGTCAGAGGGAGAAGAAGAGGATGTGAAGATTTCCGGTGACGGTCCGGGAATCAATCTTTCGAAAGCAGCAGGAGAAATACCGGATGGGAAGATATATACGGCTGCTGTTTATCTGAAACACAGCGGCAGCGGGCAGAAGTCGGAAACTTTTGAAATCAGGCTGTGCATTGATTCGGAAAAACCATTTGTTTCAAAGAGCAGTATTACCAAGAAGACATCTGCGTTAGATCATTTCCTGGATAGAATAACTTTTGGAAAGTTTTACCGGAAAAGTTCCCGGCAGGAGGAAATCATACAGGTTTCGGACGGTGAAGGCAGCGGTATCCGGGAGTGGAGCTATCATATTATGTCAGGGGAAAAAGACAGCGATTTTACAAAAGAAAGCATACAGGCCTATATCAGTCCGGAAAATGGAAACTGTATCTGGCAGGATGTATACAGAAAAGAAGAAAACAGAGACAGCGCCACAGGGCAGAGAAAAATTTATCTTCCCAAGAAGGAAGGCAGCTATGTGGTACTGATCCATGTAAAAGATAATGTGGGACAGGAACAGGTGATCACATCCAATGGATTTATCCTGGACTACAAATCTCCTGTAATTGCTGTCAGCCTGGCGGAAGGTCAGTTTGAATCATCTACAGGAATTTACAGGGAAGATGTCAGGCTGAACATTTATGCGGAAGATATAAAAGGAGACGCTGCCAGTCCCCGTTCAGGGATAAAAAGAGTAGAGGTTCAGGTGGAAGCTGAAGGAAGGGTAACACAGCAGGATATTCTTCTGGATATGGAAAAAGAGACAGGAAAGACAGAGTGGACATTGCAGGAAATCAATCAAGAGGACCGCCGTGGAGTGAATCTGTCTTATACGGTAAAAAGTCTTGAAAATAACAGCAATGATGTAAAGGTTACAGCTACAGTTACAGACCAGGCAGGAAACGAAAGCAGTGCAGAGTATTCCATGAAAATTGATGTTACGGATCCAAAGTTAGACGTAACGTATTTCTGCAGGACAGCTCCGGAAAATCAGATATACTACAGACAGCCTGTACAGGCAGAGATCATTTACACGGAAAGAAATTTCGCAGATGACAAAGAACATCTGTGGTTTTATGTAGAGACAGAAAAGAGCGGGACAGGATGCTATTCAATACAGGAGATGGAGGAGAAACTTGGCATATTGGCAGAGTGGAAGAAACTCGGCGCGCAAACGCAGCAGGACACCAAAGAGTCCGAGTGCAGAACAGATGACAGGAAGCATATATTGGTACTTACTTTTGAAAAGGATGAACATTATAGGGTAACTCCCTATGTCAGAGATATGGCAGAGACAGAAGATAAGACTGATAGGCGGGAAATAAACGGGGAGCCACGGAATTTTGTTATTGACCGGACTCCGCCCAGGATACAGGTAAGCTATTGGACTGAAGACGCGCAAAGTTTTATTGTTTCAAAAAAGAAAGAGGGAGAAATTTATAAAAATCGCCCGGTCAATGCGGAAGTCAGAATCCTGGAACATAATTTTTCAGAAGAAGATAAGCAGATAAACATCAACTTAAAGGTAAAGGCGGAAAATTTGGAACAAGGAAAAAAAATTCCGGATTACGGGACAAGAGCAAAAAAGAATTCCGAAGATGTTTGGAGAAGAAAAGAAGATATGAACATGAGCAGTTACTATTTTCAGGCAGATGCCGGTTACAGCATGGAAATTGTCTATACAGATCTTGCGGGAAATACTGCGGTATATACGCCTGCTTATTTTACTGTTGACAAGACATGTCCGACAGGAAGTATTCGGGCGCAAAAGCTGGGATTTTGGACTAAATTTCTTGAAACCATTACCTTTGGACTGTTCAGTCAGACAGAAGTAAAGGTGGAAATAAGGGGGAATGATCATACTTCACCTATCTATCCGGTAGAGTATGCCTGCTTTCATAGCAGACCAACGCGGGAAGAACTGGAAGAATACCAGGACTGGAGGAAGGCAGAAGACAATATGCCGGGATATGCAGAATATTTCGCAGATCCTGATACCCAGTTTGTGATCTGTTCCAGGGTTACAGATTATGCGGGGAATTGTGAGTATTTCAGTTCTGACGGTATTATTGCCGACAGTACATCCCCGGGTCCTAAGATTGCAGTTACAGCGCTTAATCGTCCGCAAAACGGGATCTTTAAAGAGGATGTGGTACTTCAGATCCAGGCAGAAGATCCAAAAGTCGGAGACACATATTCTGGTCTTGAATGTGTCTGGTACACCGTAACGGCAGAAGGAAATGTGACAGCTGAGCAATCCACAGAGCTTTTCAGACATACAGGGGAAAGAATACAGGGAAATAAAAGTTATAAACAGACCGTAACTGTTCCGGCGGAAGTTTATAACAGCAGCCGGGTGAAGGTACAGGCATTTGCGAGGGATTTTGCAGGAAATACTGGGAAAAGCGAGATTACAGAATTAAAAATCGATGTTACAGATCCGCTAATTACCGTATCCTGGGACGACCAGAAAGGGGTGAATGGAACATACTATAAAGAAATAAGAACAGCTATGGTAACCATTACAGAACGAAGTTTTGATCCCGCACAGGTAGTGTTTGAAATTTCTGGTACAGACGGTGCGGAGGCAGAGCTGGGACAATGGACCATCAGCCCGGATAAGGGGATTTCAGATCAGGCGGCTCACACCTGTACAGTGGTATTTTCTGAAGACGGGGACTATACTTTTGGAGTAAAATGTACAGATCTTGCGGGAAACAGCAGTTCATATAAAAGCGAAGAGAAGTTTACGATTGACCGGACTGCTCCCGTGGTTACGGTTTCTTATGATAAAGAACAGAATTTTGCCGGCGGATATTGCAGGGAACCTGTGACAGCGGTTATTACGATTGACGAGCATAATTTTCAGGAAAAGGATGTAAAAACAGCAGTTACGGCCAAGCTTCAGGGAGAAGATGTCACTTCACCTTTTATCAGCAGATTTGAGGACAGAGGAGATATTCATACTGCTGAGGTGAAATATATGACAGACGGGGACTACACTTTCGATATCCAGTACACAGACCTGGCCGGCAATCCGGCATCAGTCTATAAAAGAGACAGATTTACTGTAGATCTTACACCGCCTTCTGTGGAGATTTTTGATATCATAGACCAGTCGGCAAATTGTGATACCGTTGCTCCGGAAATTAGGGTATCTGACAGAAATTATGATTCTGCAAAACTTGAGATAACCATTACGGGAGAAAGAAACGGAACAGTAAAAATGGAAAAGACTCGTACCGGCTTTGAAAACGGGGAGCAGGTCAAGTTTCATGATTTTGCGCGAAAAGAGGAAATGGATGACCTTTACTGCCTGAGAGTACGGGCAGAGGACAGGGCAGGAAATAAAACGGAGAAGACCGTCCGGTTTTCAGTCAACCGATACGGCTCAGTTTATGTGCTGGATGAGGACACGGAGCAGTGGCTGAGTACCTCTGACAGTGAGCGCATATATCTGAAAGAAGAAAAAGATGTGGGGATCGTGGAATATAATCTTGATACTTCTAAAAACGCCCGGATTCTGATAAATCATGATGGAGAGCTGAAAAAATTAAGGGAAGGAACAGATTATACAGTGGAGGAACCTGAGAATGAGCGTTTTTGGAAGAAAAGATATTACCGGATATGCAGGGAGAATTTTACGGAAGAGGGAATTTATACTGTGATTTTAAATACGGAAGACAGAGCCGGAAATATTATGACGAATACCAGCATGAAAAAGGAGGGAAGAAATCTGCCGATTGTTTTTGCGATAGATAAAACAGGACCTTCTGTAGTGTTATCCGGTGCAGAGGATAAAGGCCAATACCGGGAGTCACAAAGAAGGATTAAAATAGATGCAAAAGATAATCTTTATCTGAAAAAAGTGTTCATTTCTGTGGACGGAGAGACCAGGGTTTATGAGGAGAAAGAACTGAGAGAAACAGAAGGTGTGATCAGCATTTCTGTTGCAGGGGCAAATCATTGGCAGAGAATCGAAATCCGCGCAGAAGACGCGGCAGGAAATTGCCTGGGAGAGAATGAGGAAAATAAAAAGACAGAGAACCTGCAGATAGAAATTCTGGTAACACCGGATATCCTGGTTCAGTATTATATGAATAAACCTCTGTTTTTTGCCTCTCTTTTAGGAGGGGCGGCAGGTGTGAGTATATTTTTCTATTTTATGAGAAGAAAAAAACAGCACACACAGCAGTAATCATATCAAGCTGCCGTGTGCGCGGGGTACTCTGCCAGATTTACTGTTTTATATATTTTTCAGATATTTCTTCAAAGTCTTTTACAAAGTCCTCCACTGCATCTGCACTGGTTGCCCAGGAGGTGCAGAAACGCAGACAGGTATGTTCTGTATCCGGTTTGCACTGAAAGGTGGTGAGATATTTTTTATTAATCTCCTCTGCGAGTGCATTGGGAAATACAGGGAAAATCTGATTTGTGAAAGATTCCGCAAGGAGAGGAATCCCTGCTTTTTCAAAAGCCTTTTTCAGGGGTTTCATCATTTCAATGCTGCGCTTTCCAAGCTCTAGGTAAAGATTTTCCCGAAACAGCTCTTCAAACTGTACGCCGATAACAAATCCCTTTGCTAAGATGGCGCCGCGCTGCTTCATGTTGAAGCGGAAATGATCTTTAAAGTCGTCAGATACCAATACCAGAGCTTCACCGAACAGAGCGCCTGCTTTTGTTCCTCCGATATAAAAAGCATCGCAGAGTTTCGGCATATCCGGAAAGGTCAGATGGGTAACATCACTGGCTGCAAGAGCAGCGGCAAGCCGGGCTCCGTCTATGTACAGATAAAGTTCATGGCGTTTACAGAATGCATAAAGCTCTTCCAGTTCTTCTTTTGTATAGACAGTTCCGATTTCCGTAGGATTGGAGATATAGACCATGCGGGGTTCCACCCAGTGTTCATTTTCGTGAAGTTCCAGGACAGGGCGGATAAGGGAGGGGGACAGTTTTCCATCTTTTGAAACAACGGAAAAAACTTTATGCCCGGTAGCTTCTACAGCGCCGGTCTCATGGGTGTTGATATGACCGGTCTCAGCACTGATCACAGCCTCATAGGGCTTCAGAACATGAGAGATAAAGGTCAGATTTGTCAGGGTTCCGCCAGATATAAAGTGGATATCCACGCTGTAATCTTCCAGAGCCTCCTGTATCAGGTCGCGGGCGTTATTGGAATGTTCATCCAGTCCATAGGAATTATTCTGATGATAGTTAATGGTTTCTAAAGCACGAAGGATATTTGGATGGGCTCCTTCACTATAGTCGTTCTGAAAACTATACATAAATAAAAACCTCTCTTCCTGTGTGAATTTCCGGAATTTTTTCCGGCTGCAGCCCCAAGACAAGCTGTAGTTTCATTCTAGCACAGATTCCGGTTTCTGCCCAGCAAAAAATGAAGGACAGTAAAAAATATTCCCGGTATCAAATATTTAGAAGAAAGGCAGGACGGAAAACCTAATCCAGGCGCGCAGTTGTATGAAAGTGCTTTTTATAAGCGCGGGAAAAAGTAGAATAATTTTGAAAGCCGCTGAGATAACAAGCCTGGGTCACAGGGGTCCCTTTCTGTATCAGGGATCGCGCGTACAAAAGCCGTTTGATCGTAATATAATTACCAACGGTATAGCCGGTAGACTCTTTGAACAGATGCATCAGGTGATAGCGGCTGATAAAAAATTCTTCTGCAATCCGATCAATGCATAAAGGCTCAGATAAATGCCCTGCGATATAGTCCAGAATCTGCAGGATCTTCTCATTCTCACAGCTGTTCTGAAGGTAGATGCTCTGCCGGTTTAATGAAGCACGATTTAACAGGATCAGAAATTCCTGCACAAGAATATGCTGATACAGATTCCCTGCAAATGGTTTCCGCTCGGCTTGTCCTGCCAGAATTTCCTTCTCCAGCTGGGAAAAGATAGCGGAAATTCTGCTTCTGTATACAGAAGGTACACGAATCACATTGGAACTCTGCTTTCGTGCAAACTCCAGACAGAAGGTAAGAGCTGCTTCTCCGTCTGAAAGGGAAGTCAGATAATCGGGGGAGAGATAGAGGATGATCCGTTCATAAGTTTCAGAACTTCTGGACACAGGGCGATGGATCTCGCCGGAGGGGATCAGCACCAGATCCTGGGGGAGAAGGTCAAAGCTTCTGCCTTCTACATGATAAATAATATCTCCTTTCAGAAAGAAAAGGATTTTATGAAAATCATGATAGTGGTAAGAGAAATCCAGCTGATTCTGTGTGGAAATGTGAAAATAGCGAAAGTCCTCTTTTAGATAACCTGTTTTTTCGTATTCAGACATAATGACTCCTTTTTAGCACAATCTGCAATGTTTTCGGCACTATATGGATATTATAACATGAAAGTGCGTGCTAAGATAGAATATAATACGATAGGAGGGCTCTGAATTCCGGCATTCAGCAGTATGCATCAGGTGGGACCGGAAAAATGGGGCACCAGATTTTAATTAAGCAAAAACAGGAGAGAGATTATGGAATTTTATAAATATCACAGTTTGGGGAATGACTATCTGGTGTATGATGTCCAGAAAAATACAGAAGAATTGACGGAAGAGAAGATCAGCAGAATCTGCAGCAGAAATTTCGGGATAGGTTCAGACGGGATCGTAGCAGGCCCCTATATGAAAGATGGAAAGATGTATGTCAGGGTATTTAATCCAGATGGTACAGAAACTGAGCAGGGAGGAAATGCGGTACGTATTTTTGCCCATTATCTGAAAGTCTGCGATTATACAAAAAGAGAGAGTCTTGTCCTGTATACTAAAAGCGGCGAGGTAGAGATACGGTATTTGAACAGTGAGGGGACAAGAATTCAAATGACCATGGGATGTCTGTCCTTCAGCAGCAGAAAAATCGGGCTTTCAGGACCGGAGAGAGAGGCTGTCCATGAGTATTTTAATTTCGGCGGGGAAGAATATGACTGTACTTGCGTATCTGTAGGGAATCCCCATTGCGTTATTATCATGGACCAGATTGACAGAGAGAAAATCTGCCGGATTGGAAAGTACTCTGAGTGCGCACCTTATTTTCCGGAAAGGATTAATACACAGATTGTGAAGATCCAGGATAAAAATAATATACGGATCGAAACCTTTGAAAGAGGTGTGGGGTACACCCTTTCTTCCGCAACAGGAAGCTGCGCGGCAGCAGGGGCGGCTTTTCGCCTGGGACTTATAGATTCCGATGTGATGGTTCATATGCCTGGAGGAAAGCTGTGGACGCAGATTGATGAGAACTGGAATGTCAAGATGATAGGAAGTGTTAAAAGAATCTGTAAAATAGAGCTATTTGATGACTTTTTTACCGGAAGGTAAAAACCGCCGATGAAAAGGGGTAAGACGGAATAAATGGGCAGGGAAAGAATTGCTTGCACTTTTTATAAATGTTGTGATATACTAACCACCGTAAGAGAAACCTGGATCAGAAGCAGATTTCAGGATATGACAGAGGTATTCAGGGACGGAAGATGTACTTTCGTCCCCTTTTACGATGTACAGGATGCTGCGCGGGAAAACCTTCAGAAATACTATAGAGTTGGAAGGTAAGACGGAGGGCACAATATAGGAGATTCAGCAGAAGGGAGATATTAAAATGACTAAAATTGATATTTTTTCAGGGTTTCTGGGAGCCGGAAAGACAACATTGATTAAAAAGCTTTTAACAGAGGCATATAAAGGCGAACAAGTGGTACTGATCGAGAATGAATTTGGCGAAATTGGTATTGACGGCGGATTCTTAAAGGACGCAGGAATTGAGATCCGTGAGATGAATTCAGGCTGTATCTGCTGTTCTCTGGTAGGTGATTTCGGAGAAGCTTTAAAAGAAGTAATTAAAACATACAGCCCGGACAGAATTTTGATTGAGCCTTCAGGAGTAGGTAAGCTTTCTGATGTGATCAAGGCAGTACAGAAAGTGGAGAGTGAAGTTGACATAAAACTCAATAGTTTTACTACAGTGGTAGATGTTACGAAATGCAGAATGTATATGAAAAATTTCGGTGAGTTTTTCAGCAATCAGATTGAATATGCAGGAACCGTTATACTGAGCCGTACTGATACAGAAAAAGCCACAGAAGAAAAAGTAGGTGCGGCAGTGGAACTGATTCGTTCTCTGAATAAAACTGCAGCAGTGATTACCACTCCGGTAGAACAGCTTTCCGGACAAAAGATTCTGGATACCATGGAAAACAACCGTTCCCTTGAAAAAGAGCTGATGGAAGAGGAAATCTGTCCGGTATGCGGCGGACACCATGATCATCACGATCATGAGCATCACCATGAGCATGAAGAGTGCGGCTGCGGACATGATCACGATCATCACGATCATGAGCATCACCATGAGCATGAAGAATGCGGCTGCGGACATGACCACGACCATCATGATCACGGCCATCACCATCATCACCATGCAGATGAAGTATTCACAAGCTGGGGAAGGGAGACAGTCAAAACATTCAGTCAGGAAGAAATCAAGACGATTTTGGAAACTTTGTCTGATAATGAAGAATACGGCATGATCCTGAGGGCAAAAGGAATGGTGGAAGGCAAAGACGGCGAATGGGTTTATTTTGATATGGTACCGGGAGAATCCGATATCAGAAAAGGTTCACCGGATTACACAGGCCGTATCTGTGTGATAGGCTCCAAGCTTCAGGAAGAAAAACTGGCGGAACTTTTTGGTGTTGCGTAGGTGGAGAGAAAGGATTGACAAATGGACGAATTCAGAGTACCCGTATACTTTATGACTGGTTTTCTGGAAAGCGGGAAGACCACTTTCCTGGATTTTACCATAGGGCAGGATTATTTTCAGATCGATGGTCCTACACTTCTGATTCTCTGTGAAGAGGGAGAAGAGGAATATGATAAGAAAACCTTGAAAAAAACCAGGACAGATGTGGAGATTATTGACAGTCTGGAAGATCTGACACAGGAAAGGCTGGTGGCTTTTGACGCTTTTTACCGGCCGGAGAGAGTCATTATCGAATATAATGGTATGTGGCAGGTAAGCAAATTTGAAGAGATCAGGCTTCCGAAGGACTGGGGGATTGCACAGCAGATCGTTACTGTGGATGCTTCTACTTTCCAGGTTTATATGAATAATATGAAGTCTCTTTTTGTAGAGATGGTACGGAATGCAGATATGGTTGTATTCAACCGCTGCAGTACAGATATGCCGCTGGCTTCTTTCAGGAGAAATGTCAAGGCAGTGAATCAGGCGGCAGAAATCATCTTTGAAGATGAAGAGGGAGAAATTGAAGATATCTTTGCGGAAGAGATGCCTTTTGATGTAAATGCAGATGTGATAGATATTATGGATGAAGATTACGGCATCTGGTTTATTGATGCCATGGACCATCCGGAAACTTACAATGGAAAAGTAGTGGCATTTACTGCAATGGTGCTGAAGTCCAGAGAGTTTGCAAGAGATGAGTTTGTTCCCGGAAGAATGGCTATGACCTGCTGTGCAGATGACACCAGTTTTATTGGTTATATCTGCAAAAGTCCTGAGGCAAAGAAACTTGTTACGGGGAAATGGGTGAAGGTAAAAGCGAAAGTTCACTATGAATACAGAGAATCTTATCATAAAGAGGGGCCTGTCCTGACTGCGGTTTCTTTAGAGCCGACAGAGCCGCTGAAGCAGGAACTGGTATATTTTAATTAAGGAGAATCATATGTTTTTAATAGCAGGACTTGGGAATCCAGGCAGAAAATACGAGAAGACCAGGCACAATATGGGATTTGACGTGGTCGATGAATTGATTGACCGCTACAGGATTCCCCAGGGAGGCATTGGCCATAAGGCAATGTACGGTAAAGGGATCATTGCCGGGGAAAAGGTGATGCTGGCAAAGCCCCTTACGTATATGAACTTAAGCGGAGAGTCCATACGGGAATTTGTGAACTATTATAAAATAGATCCGGAGACAGAGCTTTTGGTGATTTACGACGATATAGACCTGGAGCCCGGACAGATCCGCATCAGAAAGAAAGGAAGCGCCGGCGGGCATAACGGGATCAAGAGTATTATCGGACAACTGGGAACCCAGAATTTTTACCGCATTAAAGTAGGCGTTGGAGCAAAACCTAGTGGATGGGATCTTGCCGACCATGTGCTGGGGCATTTTTCCTCTCAGGAGAGGGAACTGGTAGATGAGGCAGTAAAAAAAGCGGCAGATGCGGTGGAAACAATCCTTGAAAAAGGAATTGATGCGGCAATGAACCAGTACAATGGTACTGGAAAGAAGAAAAAGTCAGGAACTGATTCAACACAGGAACAGCAGGAGTAGAACCATGAAGGTATTCACGCAGCCTTTGGAAAATTTAACACAGTATCAGGAAATCCGGGAGCGCCTTCCATTGAACAGGGGTGTTCTGCAGCTGTCAGGCTGCGTGGAGTCACAAAAAGCCCATATGATCTATGGGCTTTTTGAAGATATGAAGAAAGACAGGCTCCTGGATAAGGCAAACTGTCTGATCATTGCAGAAAATGATTTAAAAGCAAAAGAGCTCTACGAAGATTACCGTCTGTACAACAGGGATGTATTTTATTATCCGGCAAAGGATCTGATTTTTTTTCAGGCAGATGTTCACGGAAACCTTCTTACTAAAGAGAGAATGAAAGTGATTGCTGCCTTGTTGGAAAACCGAGGTGTGACAGTGATCACCAGTATGGGAGGCTGTATGGACTACCTGCTTCCTCTTCAGGTAATAAAGGAGCACACCCTGCATTTCCACAGCACCAGCCAGGTGAATATGGATCAGCTGAAAAGGCGGCTGACCGGTATGGGATATGAGAGAAATGCCCAGGCGGAAGCACCGGGACAGTTTTCCTTCCGGGGAGGAATCATTGATATTTATCCTCTTACAGAAGAAAACCCTGTCAGGATCGAGCTGTGGGGGGATGAGATTGATTCTATTCGAAGCTTTGATGCACAAAGCCAGCGCTCTGTGGAGAATCTGGATGAGATCACTATTTATCCCGCAGCGGAACTGGTACTGGATAAGGAAACGCTGGAAAAAGGGATCAAAGCGATTGAGAAGGAAAAGAAATCTTCTGTACAGAAGTTTCGGGAGGCTTTTCTTACAGAAGAGGCAGCAAGGCTGAAAAGTGCAGTAGAAGACGCAGTAGACAGCCTGAGAGAATTTCACGATTTTTCTGCGGCAGAGCATTTTCTGAGATACTTTTATAAAGATGCAGTGACTTTCCTGGATTATTTTCAGAATGAGGATACTCTGGTAATTCTGGATGAGACCAATCGTCTGACAGAACAGGGCAAAGCGATTGAAGAAGAATTCCGGGAGAGTATGAAACACCGCCTGGAAAAGGGATACCTTCTTGCCGGTCAGACGGATCTTCTTATAAGCACCAGGCAGGTAGTGTATAAACTGAATAAAAAGAACTGCATTTCTCTGTGCACCATAGAGCAGCAGAAGGGAGACTGGGAAATCCAGGGGCAATACCAGATCACAGCAGTGTCAGTGAGCCCGTATAACAATAGTTTTGAACTTCTGGTTAAAGATTTAAAAAGGTTTAAGAAAAATGGTTTTTGTGTTCTTCTTCTTTCTCCTTCCAGAACCAGGGCGGCTCGTCTTGCAGAGGATCTGAGGGAAGAAGGGCTTAACAGTTTCTATACTGAAGACATGGACAGAGTCATTGCTCCCGGGGAGATCATGACAGCGTTCGGCAATGCCAGAAGGGGATTTGAATATCCGCTGATCAAGTTTGTGGTCATTACAGAGTCGGATATTTTTGGCAGGGAAAAGAAGAAAAAAAGGAAAAAAACAGAATACAGCGGAAAGAAGATCCAGAGCTTTACAGAGCTTTCTGTGGGGGATTATGTGGTCCATGAAAATCATGGGCTGGGAGTATATAAGGGAATTGAGAAAATCACTGTAGACAGAGTGGCAAAAGATTACATCAAGATTGAATATGCCGGAAACGGAAACCTGTATATTCTTCCAAACCAGCTGGATAAACTGCAGAAATACGCAGGCGCAGACGCAAAAGTTCCTAAACTGAACAAGCTGGGAGGCCAGGAGTGGAATAAAACCAAAACCCGTGTTCGGGGCGCGGTAAAGAATATTGCCAAAGATCTGGTGCGCCTCTATGCGGCAAGGCAGGAGCATGCCGGATATCAGTATGAGCCAGACACTGTATGGCAGAAAGAATTTGAAGAGATGTTTCCTTTTGAAGAGACAGAAGATCAGTTGAATGCCATAGAAGCAACCAAGAAGGATATGGAAAGCCCCAAGATCATGGACCGCCTGGTCTGCGGGGATGTGGGATACGGAAAGACGGAGATTGCCATCCGTGCGGCATTTAAAGCTGTTCAGGATAACAAGCAGGTAGTTTATCTGGTGCCGACTACCATTTTGGCTCAGCAGCATTACAACACCTTTGTACAGCGAATGAAGGACTTTCCCGTCAGAGTAGATCTGCTGTGCAGGTTTAAGACTCCGGCAGAGCAGAAAAAAACAATCACGGATCTGCAGAAAGGTCTGGTAGATATCCTGATCGGTACCCACAGAGTTCTGTCCAATGATATTAAGTTTAAGGATCTGGGGCTTCTGATCATTGACGAGGAGCAGCGCTTTGGAGTGACCCATAAGGAAAAGATAAAAAAAATGAAGGAAAGTGTGGATGTCCTCACTTTGACAGCCACACCTATTCCCAGAACCCTTCACATGAGCCTTATTGGAATTCGGGATATGAGTGTGCTTGAAGAAGCTCCCATGGATCGAATGCCGGTGCAGACCTATGTGATGGAATACAATGAAGAAATGGTGAGAGAAGCCATAAGCAGGGAAATTGCCAGAGGCGGACAGGTGTATTATGTATACAACCGTGTTAATGACATTGAAGAGATCACAAACCGGGTAGCAAAGCTGGTACCAGAGGCTGCAGTAGCGTATGCCCATGGACAGATGCATGAACATCAGCTGGAAAAAATCATGTATGGATTCATCAACGGAGAGATTGATGTGCTGGTATCCACCACCATCATTGAGACAGGGCTGGATATCTCCAATGCCAATACCATGATCATTCATGATGCAGATCAAATGGGGCTTGCCCAGCTCTATCAGCTGAGAGGAAGAGTGGGGCGTTCCAATAAAACAGCATATGCTTTCTTGATGTACCGAAGGAATAAGATGCTCAAAGAAGTAGCGGAAAAACGGCTGCATGCGATTCGGGAATTTACAGATCTGGGAAGCGGATTTAAGATTGCCATGAGAGATCTGGAGATCCGGGGTGCAGGAAATCTTTTAGGTGCGGAACAGCATGGACATATGCAGGCAGTGGGGTATGATCTGTACTGTAAGATGCTGGATGAGGCCGTGAAAGAAGAGAGGGGAATCAAACAGCAGGAAGATTTTGAGACAGCGGTGGATCTGGAGCTGAATGCATTTATTCCGCCCTCTTATATTCCAAACGAGTTCCAGAAACTGGATATTTACAAAAGGATCGCAGCAATTGAATCTGAGGATGAATACGAGGATATGCTGGAGGAACTTCTGGATCGTTTTGGAGAGCCGCCCAAAGCAGTTCAGAATCTTCTTGGAATTGCAAGTCTGAAAGCTCTTGCCCATAAAGCTTATGTAAAAGAGATCAAGCAAAACGGTACAGCAGTAAAAGTCAGCATGTTTGAAAGGGCGAAGTTAAACCCCGCAGGTTTCCCGGAGATTCTTGAAAAATATAAAAGAAATCTGCAGATGAAAATGGAAGAAACACCATATTTCCTGGTTTCTTTAAAGGGAAAGAAACCCAAAGAAATGCTGGATGTCCTGGAGCTTCTCACTTCTGTTATGAAAGATTTTGGAAAACTGGTGACAGAGGAGTAATGTTCACAGGAACTTCACACACATCTGCAAAAATCCTCTTGCCCGTAAATGGAAAAGCGACTATAATAGGAAAGGACATTACATTTTTCGGTAATGTCCTTTCCTGCTGTCGCAGACAGCAGATCATCAAGGGAGGAAATTTAAGAATATGAATAAAGCAGCGAAAAAACTGGTATGTACCGCACTGGCAGGAGCTCTGGGAATTTCAGGACTGACAGGGTGTTCAAAAGAAATAGACGGAACCGCAGATCTGATCACCTGCGGGGAGGATACAGTTTCTGTGGGAACCGGAAATCTGATGCTCCGTATGAATCAGGCACAGATGCTTTCCTATTATGCCATGATGGGAGGGAGCACCACAGGAGTGTGGGATCAGGACGCAGGTGATGATCAGACCTACGGAGAAGTTACCAAGGATAATGTGATCACACAGCTGGAAAATATGATTCTTCTGAAGCAGCATGCGGCAGATTATGATGTGTCCGTGTCAGAAGAGGAGCAGACAAAGATTGAAGAGGCGGCCAAGAACTTTATGGAAGCTAATGATGAGACAACTGTCGCCAGGCTGGCTGTCACACAGGAAGATGTGGAGGATCTGCTTACTTTATATACCTATCAGAGCAAAATGTATGATCCGATGATCGCAGATGTGGATACAGAGGTATCAGACGAAGAGGCTGCGCAGAGCAAAATTTCTTACTGCCGCATAGACATCAGCGACACGCAGAATGAGGACGGAACTACCACACCTCTGACTGATGAAGAGAAACAGGCGAAGAAAGATCAGGCACAGACAATCCTGGACAAGCTGAACGCATCGGAGGATCCTGCTTCTGCGGATCTGAATGAGATTGCCAAGGAAGTGGATGAGAATTTAAACGGAGTGGAGAATACCTTTGACGATGAGGATACCATTCTGGATGATAAATTAAAAGAAGCAGCCAAAACTCTGAGTGACGGAGAAGTCTATCAGAGTGTGGTAGAGGGAGAAAACGCTTACTTTGTGGTGAGAATGGACAGTGTGCTGGACCGTGAAGCTACAGATGCGGAGAAAGAAAACATTGTAGTACAGAGACAGCAGGAAGCGTATACAGATCTTCTGGATCAGTGGACAGAAGAGGCGGACTTCACAGTCAATGAAAAAGAATGGGACAAAGCAGAGCTGAACGATTATGATCAGTACACCATTAAGCAGCCGGAAACAGAAGAAACAGCTGAGGAAGGCACAGAAGAAAATGATACTTCTGCAGATACAGAAGAGAACTCAGAGACTACAGAGGAAACGACAGGTGACGCAGATACTTCTGAAACCACAGACGGTGCAGACAGTGCTGCTGCGGATACAGCTGAATAAGGAAAACCCGTGAAACAGGGCGGAAGATTTTCAGAAAAAGAGAATCCAGCTTTTTCTGAAAATCTTCCGCCCTTTCTGCAAGTATAAAACTTTTCAGAATGCAGTCTTTTTTTCAAAGCCATGAAGCCAGTCTGACTTCAGGAAGTAGATAAGGAAGGTGACAGAGCTTAAGCACCATGTAATAGGATATGCCCAGAAGATGACTCGGATATCGTGGATAAAGTTTACCGTAACGGTAATATAACTAACACGGATGATACACCAGCATACCAGCATGACAAACATGGGAACTGCAGACTTTCCTGCACCTCTTAGAATACCTGCCATACAGTGAGAAAATGCCAGGAGAAAATAAAAAAGAGTTACTGTATGTGCCTGGGCAGTTCCGTAGGAGATTACCTCAGGAGAATGGTTAAAGCCGGAAATCAGGTATGGAGAAAAAATATAAATTACTATGCCCACCAGCTCTGCAATGGAGAGTGAGCAGATTACCCCGAACACGGCACCTTTCTTTGCCCGGTCATATTCCTTTGCTCCCAGATTCTGTCCGATAAAGGTGGTGAGGGCAAGAGCAAAACAGGTAATAGGGAGAAAACCGAAGCCTTCAATCTTAGAGTAGGAACCGCATCCTGCCACTGCCATGGCTCCGAATTTATTGATGTTGGACTGAACCACCACATTTGCCAGAGAAATAATGGAATTCTGGAGTCCGGCGGGAAGACCGTTGGAGATAATATGCCGCAGCATGATCGGATCCAGCCGCACTTTTTTCATGTTCAGCCGGTATTCTTCCGGACTCTTTAAAAGCTGTCGGAGGCAGAGCAGAGCGCTGATTATCTGGGAGATCACTGTGGCAAGGGCAGCAGAGCCTACACCGAAATGAAATCCTGCCACGAGGATCAGATCAAGTACAATATTTACCACAGATGATATCATCAGATAGATCAGAGGATGTCTGCTGTCTCCCACAGACTGCAGGATACCAACAAGGAAGTTGTACATAACAAAAGCAAGGGAGCCGGCAAAATAAATACGGAAATAAGTAACTGAGTTTGGAAGGACTTCTTCAGGAGTACCCATCAGGATCAGAATCTGAGGTGCGGCAAAAATCCCCACAAGAGTAAGTACAATGCCTGATAGAATACCGAAAGCCGCAATGGTATGGATGGCCCGCCTTACCATAGCAAATTTTCCGGCGCCGAAATATTTGGCAACAACTACACCAGAGCCGACGGCAATACCGTTGAAGAATCCTACCAGAAGGAAAATCAGATTTCCAGAGGAGCTGACGGCTGCCAAAGCGCTGCTTCCCAGAAAGTTTCCTACAATGAGAGAATCGGCAGTATTATAAAGCTGCTGAAAAAGATTCCCAAAGAAAAGAGGAATAGCGAAAGCGATGATTCTCTTCCAAATGGGACCGCTTGTCATAAGAGTTGCAGAAGAATGATTATCCATATGTAAATACCTCCAGCTAAAAGCCTAATCTGGATATTTCTCCTGATACGCTCAGAGAACCCCAGATTAGGCTTACTGCTTTAAGTATATAAAAAGCAGTAAGGAAAAGCAAGACAAAAACAGGGAATCAGAGTTATAATAAGAGACAAAGCGAGAGAAAAGAGAGGTGTGATCATGTATCTGTCTGATTTACATATACATTCCAGATTTTCCAGAGCGACCAGTAGGGAAGGGGATCCGGAGCACTTGGAGCTGGCGGCGCGAAAGAAAGGGATCCATATTATAGGAACAGGTGATTTCACACATCCTGCGTGGCGGGAGGAACTGAAAGAAAAACTGATTCCTGCAGAAGACGGGCTGTATAAACTTAAGGAGGAGTATAGGATCAAAGATGAGTCTGTACCCGATCATATGGAACCCAGATTTGCAGTCACCGGGGAGATCAGTTCTATCTATAAAAAGAATGAAAAAGTGAGAAAGGTACACAGTCTTCTGATTCTTCCGGGGCTTGAGGAGGCGGAACTTCTCGCCGGGAAACTGGAGACCATAGGAAATATTCATTCTGACGGAAGACCTATTTTGGGACTGGACTGCAGAGACCTGCTTGAAATTATGCTGGAACTTGTTCCGCATGGGATTTTTGTACCTGCCCATATCTGGACGCCGCATTTTGCCATGTTCGGAGCCTTTTCAGGTTTCGATTCTGTGGAAGAATGTTTCGGAGATCTGAAAAAATATGTACATGCGGTGGAGACAGGGCTTTCCTCTGATCCGCCCATGAACTGGAGAGTTTCGGATCTGGACGGACTCCAGCTGATTTCAAATTCGGATGCACATTCTCCGGCAAAACTGGGAAGAGAAGCCAACCTGATGGATATAGAATTATCCTATGCGGGACTTGAAAAAGCGATTCAGACAGGAGAGGGACTTTACGGAACCATAGAATTCTTTCCGGAAGAAGGCAAGTATCATTATGACGGGCACCGGAAGTGCCATATGTGTCTGTCTCCTGCACAGACCATAGCGTACGGCGGAGTCTGCCCGGTCTGCGGGAAAAAAATTACCATAGGCGTGGAACACAGAGTGGAAGCACTTGCAGACCGTCCGGCAGGCTATGTTCCCCAAAATGCAAAACCCTTTGAAAGTTTGGTGCCCCTGCCGGAACTGATTGCCTCATCCACCGGACGATCCGCTGCCAGTGCAGGGGTACAGCAGCAGTATGAAAAGCTGATCACCAGACTGGCTCCTGAGTTTGAGATCTTAAGGAAAGTTCCTATAGAGGACATCAGGAAAGAAGCCGGCTTCTTTGTGGCAGAAGGAATCCGCAGACTGCGGGAAGGCAAGGTGGACCGCCATCCCGGATTTGACGGGGAATACGGCACCATCCAGCTTTTTAAACCCTATGAGCTGGAAGATACAGAAGGACAGATGGATTTTTTTGACAGCCTTGGAATCAAGCAGGAAACAGAAGGAGAAAAAACGGTATTTCCAGATAGAAAGGTTCAGGATAAGCGGGAAAAGCAAAGCCCTGAACAGGAACCAGAAAAAAGAAAATCAGAAGTACATCAAAACAAACAGGAAACAGAGAATAAATTGAATCAAAGACAGAAAGAGGCTGTAGAAGCTCTTGATCCGGCGGTTGCGGTCATTGCAGGACCCGGAACAGGAAAGACCAGGACATTGATCTTCAGAATCCTTTATCTGATGGAGAGAAGAAAGGTAAAACCCTCTGAAATCACAGCCGTGACTTTTACCAACAAGGCGGCCCGGGAAATAAAGGAGAGGTTGAAACTCCAGCTGGGATCAAGCCGTTCTCTTCGGCAGATGCAGACAGGGACTTTTCATTCTATTTGCCTGGATTTTCTGAAAAAGCAGGGAATTGCCTTTGTACTGGCAGATCAGATGCAGACAGAAGAACTGGCAAAGAAAGTAATGGAAGAATATGAAATTAAGGGAAGCGTAAAGCAGTTTTTAAATGAAATTTCCCTAAGGAAAACAGCACAGGCGCTTCACCAGAAAGCGAAAATTTCAGAAGAAGCATTTTCTGCCTACGAGAACATGCTGAAAGAAAAAAACGTAATGGACTTTGATGATCTGATTATCAGAACCCTGGAAATCTTGAGAGAAAACCGCGAGACACAGGAGACGATGCCTGAGTTCCATTACCTTATGATCGACGAATTCCAGGATATCAATCCTGTGCAGTATGAACTGATCCGGGAATGGAGCAGACATACCCGGGAATTATTTGTTATCGGAGATCCCGACCAGTCTATCTATGGATTTCGTGGTTCTGATGCGGGATGCTTTGAAAAGCTGAAGGAAGACAGACCGGAGCTGAGAACAATCCGGCTGACAGAAAATTACAGATCTTCCGGAGAGATTATAAGAACCTCCTTGAACCTGATCTCTCATAACCCGGGGGATACTAGAGAACTTGAGGCTCTTTGCGGGGAGGGAGAAAAAGTTAGAATCGTCTCCTGCGGCAGTGAAATGTCAGAGGCGATCTTTGCAGCAAAGGAGATCAATCGTCAGGTAGGCGGGATTGATATGATCGATACAGAAACAGGATTTGCAAAACAGGAAGAGAGAAAGCAGAAAAGCTTTGGGGATATCGGAATCCTTTACCGGACCCATTATCAGGAGAAGTTGCTGGAGAAATGTCTGCGTCAGGAAGGGATTCCTTATATTGTGGCAGGCAGAGACGATTTTCTGCTGGAACCAAAGGTGAGGGGAACGGTATGCTTTTTCAAAAGTATTCTGGAAGAAGAGGATCTGCTTTCACGGCAGACTGCCCTGCAGCTTTTGTGGAATCTTCCTGAAAATCAGCTGACTGCGGAAATTTTTGAAACTATGAAAATAAAATACCAGCCGATGCTGAAGCGCACAAAGCCTGAGAAAATTCTTCGTGCCTGGGCAGAAGAGATGGAGATGAAAGAAAATGAGGCAGTGGAAAAACTTTGCCATATGGCGGTATTTTATAAGAAAATGGATGAATTTCTGGAGAACCTGTCTCTTGGAACCGAAGGAGATCTGTATCGATGCGGGGGAAAAGCTTATACGTCGGATGCAGTTACCTTAATGACCCTTCATGGAGCAAAGGGCCTGGAGTTTCCGTTCGTGATTCTGTGCGGAGCAGAAGAAGGGACTCTTCCGCTGGAGGCAAAGGACGGAACCTGCAATATAGAAGAAGAGAGGCGTTTGTTCTTTGTGGGGATTACCCGTGCAAAGGAAGAGCTGGTAATTACATGGAGAAAAGCCCCATCCTGCTTTCTGGAAGAAATTTGTTCTGACGATATAAAAGAAGAAAAAACAGGGAAACAAAAACAGAAAACAGCTGTTACGCAAATGAGTCTGTTTGACTTTTTATAAAAAGTCCCTTTCTATTTTTTATACTTCTGTGGTTTGGCTGCGGCTTCCGGTCTTTTTTCCGCAGCAAAGCTGGAGAATCACCTTGAAACTTTTGCTGGGAATGCTATTTTCTTTAGAAAAATTCCTCTTTTTTATGATTTTTCCAGTTGAGTTTGTAAAAAATATATTATGATAGGAAAAGTAGAGATAATAGAGAGTTTCAAGGAGGAATTATATGAAAGAGTATAGTGATCGACTGAAATTTTTGGTACAATAAAATGGGATTTATTTATCGGAGCAACCTTCTGGATCGGACATGAATTCAAAATCGTGAAATATTAACGGGCGATAAAGCTTAAAGTGATACAGAAATCCGGTCCGTCCCTGCGTGCAGGAGAAAATACCTGGGAGTGAGTAAGCGTATGAAAAATTTGATCATATATGGAAGTCAGTATGGAACAACAAAGAGATATGCAGAAAAATTCGCCCAAATGACAGGGATTCCTGTTATAAGCTGTGAAGATATAAAAGAATTGGCAGAGTACCAGCAGATCATATATTTTGGAGGACTGTATGCAGGCGGTGTAAAAGGATTAAAAAAATTCATCAAACTATTAAAGAAAGATATAAAAGTCGTTCTTGTTACTGTTGGGCTGGCCGATGTGTGCGATAAAGAAAATACAGACAACATAAAAAATTCCATCAGACAGCAAGTGCCGGAAAGAATTATGAAGAATATGACTGTTTTCCATTTGAGAGGCGGAATAGATTATGGAAAGTTAAACTTTATACATAAAACAATGATGACACTGCTGTATAATAAGGTCAAAAATCTTCCGGAGGAAAAGAAAACAGCGGAAGTAAAAGCGATGATAGATACCTTTAACCAGAAGGTTGATTTTGTCGATTATGATTCTTTAAAACCTATTGTGGAAGAAATACAATAACCTCTGAGTTTTGAATTGAGAAATCTTGATCTAAAACTCAGAAAATTCAGAGGAGATTTATTAAAGAAGAGTGTTTAATATGTAAGGCGCCGCTGGGATATCTGGAAACAGAGGAACCTATGGAATGTACTGTTTACCGCAAAAGAGAAAACAGCAGGACGAGATGCAGAAATGGACATTATGTGTGCAATGAATGTCATATGAAAGGAATGGATGTGCTGATTGGGTTATGTCTTAAAGAGAGGTCAAAGAATCAGCACTGGAATGTTTGTCTCTATTCTTTCAAAATCCACACCGCTGACAAAAGAGCCTTTTGCACTCTCTCATCTTATGACTGCCAAAGCATTGGAGGAAATTGGACTGATCGGAGGTCCCCGGTGCTGTAAGAGAGACTCCTATCTGTCAATTCTTGCCGCTGTTGATTTTGTGCAGGAACATTTCGGGATCTCCATGGAAAAAAAGAAGTTCAGTGCAGTCGTTCTTCCGGGAATAATCAATGTATAGGAAAAAGATGTCCTTTTTTCAAAGGAAAACATGCACAGAGAGAAAGGAAGCCTGTCAAAGACAAAGAGATTCAAATCTGAACATATTGTCCCGCCTTTGGTGTGGATTTCAGTACATTATCTGTTTATTGAAGGAGGAGCTTTATGGTAATCATTGATCATGAAAAATGTATTGGCTGCGGAGTGTGCGCAGAGGATTGTCTGGCATTTAATATTGAGATAGGAGAAAAAGCCAGAATAAAAAAGGAGTGTATCCAGTGCGGACATTGTGTGGCTGTTTGTCCTGCGGCAGCAGTAAGCATTCCGGAATATGATATGAAAGATATAGAAGAGTATGATGCAGAAAGTTTCTGCCTGCAGCCGGAACAGGTTCTGCACAGTATCAAATTCCGCCGAAGCGTCCGTGATTATAAAGAGAAAGAAGTAAAAAGCAGCGATTTGGAACTCCTGGTGCAGGCGGGACGTTATACAGCTACAGCAAAAAACAGTCAGAGCAACGGTTTTATATTTGTTCAAAAAGAGCTGATACAACTAAAACATATGGTTTGGGAGTATATTGATGAGATCGAAAAGCAGGAGGGAAAAGCTGCCGGAAGAGACATGCTGCCGTATTTTTCTTTTAATCGGCGCAGAAAGGCAGATCTAAAAGATGATTTTCTCTTTCGAAACGCACCAGTGGTACTTTTTATTACCTCAGACTATCTTCTGGACGCAGGACTGGCAGCCCAAAATATTGAGACTATGGCGGTCTCTGTGGGATTGGGTGTGTTATACAACGGTTATCTTGCCAGAATTGCCGATGCCAATGAGAAACTGAAAAAATGGCTTGGAATAGAAGATAAAGCTATTCGGGCATGTATGCTGTTAGGATATCCGATGCGGCATTACGTCCGAACCGCGCCCAGAAAAGAACCGGATGTGATCTGGAAATAAAAAAACGGATACCTATTAGGGAAGAAATGGAGAATTTCGGAGGGGTATATGAGGAAAGCACTGTCTGAAATGGCACTGGAAGAATTATGGGAATTGTTTCCCATAATTCTTTCTGAACATCAAAATTACTGGAGAGATTGGTACGAAGAAGAAAAACAAAAAATAAAGTCCTTTTTATATGACACAGATTTGAGAATAAGCCATATCGGAAGTACAGCAATCCATAATATATGGGCAAAACCAATTATTGATATCCTTATTGAACTTCCAGAGAATACTTCCATGACAGATATAAAGGACAGGCTTATAAATTGTGGTTATATATGTATGTCTGAAGGAAAAAACAGAAAATCCTTTAATAAAGGATATACAAACGAGGGATTTGCAGAAAAGGTATTCCACGTACATCTGCGCTATTATGGAGATAATGATGAATTGTATTTTCGGGATTATATGAATGACAATCCCGCTCTTGCAGCGGAATACGAAAGGCTGAAGATTTCTCTCTGGAAAAAATATGAGCATAACAGAGATGCTTATACTAATGCAAAAAGCACATTTGTGGAGAAATATACAACATATGCAAAAACACAGTACAGAAACAGATATGGACGAAAGTGAGAACATGATATGATCAGAAGAATGCAGAAGACAGACAGGGAGAGAGTTGCCGATATTTGGATTCACACGAATATAAAGGCACACAGTTTTATCCCGGAACAATATTGGAGAGATCATTTGGAAACAGTGAAAGAAATGCTTTTGCAGGCAGAAGTGTATGTTCATGAAGAGGAAAATGAGATCCAAGGATTTGTAGGATTAACCGGTGATTATATTGCAGGAATTTTTGTATGCAGTGAGGCGCAGTCTTGCGGCATTGGAAGGCAGCTGCTGGAGTTTGTGAAAGAAAGAAAAAAGCAGTTATATTTAAGTGTATATCAAAAAAATGTACGAGCAGTAAAGTTTTATAAAAGAGAAGGTTTTGAAATTCAATGTGAGGATATAGATGAAGATACAGGAGAAAAAGAATATTCTATGGTATGGAAACCGGAGAAAGCAATAAATAAGTTTTCTGAGTTATAGGAGGGAGGAGTCAGAGTATGAAGGTCTGGATGTCACACCGGACAAAGCAGAAAAACCATTTTGCGGTACATATGCTTTCCGGATTGTTTGGAATTTTAGCTCTGGCTTTTCTCCTGATCTTGGGAACTGCAGGTTTGATCCTTCTCACAGATGAATACAGAGAAGCAGCAGCTTTTATCCTTTGTCTTTTTATCACATCAGTGGTGATTTTTCTGGCATTCCGGCTGGGACGGAGCCAGCACAGAGACGCGACGATTTTTTGCAGAGACGATGAAGACCGCCTGTATGTATTGGATGTCCGGCAATGGAGCAGATACCGGCGGGGACTTACCGGCAGTATCCAGACGTTCGTGGAGATTGAAAAGAATCTGGAGGCGATTAAGAATGAAGTCGAAAAGGCAAACATAGTTCCTCCCGGAGCGGTGGAAATCCTGAAAGTAGAAAGTATAAAGGAACACCCCGGCTCCTATTCTCTGGTGTGCTGGATACGAAACAGTCAGGAGAAAACTGGAAAATGGACTTATCATCTTGTAAGGGGATACGAGGATGAGGAAGAATTACGGTATCTGCTGGAAAGAAAAAGGACATGGAACAATGCAGTGGAGCTTAAGGAGAGTAGAAATCCGGTTTGTATTTTTCTCAGCCTGGCAGCACTGGTAATTTTTGGAATGCTGTGTCTGGGCAGCCATCCATATTTTGGAATATTGTCCCAGGTCCTGTATTTTCCCTGCTTGGGAGGAGCGATGTTTTCTCTTTCCAGCATGATTTATTTCATTATCAAGTACCGGAGGGGAGAGTAAGGAAGGAGGAAAATCATGGAAAGATGCGAATGGTGTCTTGACGGAGGAATCCTGCAGAAATATCATGATGAGGAATGGGGAAATCTCCTTCATGATGATAAGAAACATTTCGAATACTTATTAATGGAGGCTATGCAGTGCGGCCTGAACTGGACCATGATGCTGAAGAAAAGAGAAATTTTCAGAGCGTGTTTCGATGACTTTGATTATGAGAAGATTGCGCTGTATGATGAAGAAAAAATAGAAAATATTATGAACACAGATGGAATGATAAAGTCCAGAAGGAAGATTGAGGCGATCATTAATAATGCGAAATGTTTTCTGAAAGTAATCGGGAAATTTGGGAGTTTTGATGATTATATCTGGGGTTTTTCAGACTATAAGACCTTTGTCTATGTAAAGCATCAGCAGGGACAGCCAGAAGTGAGGAATGAATTATCGGATCAGGTGAGCCGGGATATGAAAAAAAGAGGATTTAAATATCTGGGCTCAATCACCATATTTTCTCATTTGCAGGCATGCGGGATCATTAATGACCATGCATGTAATTGTTATAAATATGAGAAACTGTTGAAAGAAGGAGATATCAGGTACATCCTGTGAGAACATCATTAAGTTTAAACAGGAGTGAATTCTTATACCATACAGGAAAAGGAGTAAAGTAAGGGTATGAGTGAAAAAATCTATGAATTTTCTGCTGTGATTGAAGCTGTTCCGGAAAAAGGCGGAGCATATATACGTTTTCCTTATGATATCAGGAAGGAATTTGGCAAAGGCAGAGTGAAAGTGAACGTGACCTTTGACGGAGAACCCTATTGCGGGAGCATTGTGAATATGGGAGTAAAAAATGCAGACGGATCGATCTGTTATATTATTGGAATCCGTAAAGATATCCGCAGTAAAATAGGGAAACAGCCGGGAGATAACGTCTTTGTTACAGTGAAAGAAAGATAAAATCAGTGCATTCAGATTTTTTGCTAGATAGGAAAGCAGACAAAGGGATGGAAAACGAAAAGACAAGATAGCAGAAATACGGAAAAGAGGAGAGGTTTATGCTGAAGATCAGGAAAGCTGCAGAGGAAGAATATGAGGAAGTTGTGGAGTTTTATTATGACCTCATTGATGCTCTGGCGGAGACAGAGTATAAGCCGGGATGGAAAAAGGATATTTATCCCACCCGGGAGTTCCTGGAAGAAGCAATAAAAAAGCAGGAGTTATATTTGGGCAGGAAGGATGGGAAGATTCTTTCCTGTATGATACTGAATCATTCTTGTCATGAGAATTACAAAAAGATTTCATGGAGAATACAGGCAGAGGAACAGGAGGTACTGGTGATTCATGCTCTGGGAGTACACCCTGCATTTTCAGGACAGGGGATTGCGAAACAGATGGTTCAGAAGGCGATAAAAATTGCAGAAAAGGAAAAGGGGAAAACCATTCGTCTGGACGTGCTGCAGGGAAATATCCCGGCAGAGAAAGCTTATTTGAAAATGGGGTTTCAATATTGCGGGACTGTTAAAATGTTCTACCCTGATACAGGATTGGCAGATTTCAGGCTCTTTGACTATTTGATTTGAAATGTATCTGCAGAAAGGAGCCGAGGGCAGAGATATGAAAGAGTACAGTGATATGCTGAACGGCTTAAATGACATTATAGGAAAGACCGTTACAGTAACTATTGACAGAAAAATGGGGACCTTCCATCCGCGTCACAAAAATATTTTTTATCCGGTAAATTATGGATATGTGGAGGGAATCCTGGGCGGAGACGGGGAAGAACAGGATGCTTATGTTCTGGGAGTACAGGAGCCTTTGGATAGTTTCACAGGGAAGGTGATCGCTGTGATACACCGGAAGAATGATGTGGAAGAGAAATGGGTAGTGGCACCGGAGGGGACAGATTTCACAGAAGAAGAAATCAGGAGACAGGTATATTTTCAGGAGCAGTATTTTGATTTTGACATACAGAGCTGAGAGATAAGAAACGCCAGAAAGCAAAAAGGGGATATGCAGACTACGGTACTAGAAAGGAACAGAAAGTATGAGAAAAGTGAAATTGTTTGCTGCCATGAGCCTTGACGGTTATGAGTTATGTGATCACCCACAGGGAAATTCCCTTACAAAAAGAGATTACCTTCACTTCGAAAGATCCATGTAAGCTGGCAGATACCAAAGCCTATGATGGAATTACGGATCTGATCTATATAAGACCATAAGGGGTCTATACGGAAATTCTATATGAAATGTTCCGGCAGCCGAAATGCTTCCGGGGAGAAAAAAGGAGAAGGAAATGACTGGAAGAAAGAATTTTGATCTAATTAAAAAGAATTTATGTGAGCTAGGGTACAAGGTTTCCTGCTTTGAAACAGCAGCAGAAGCAGCACAATATATGGACAGCCAGATTGATAAAAAGACCGTGGGATTTGGCGGATCTGTGACACTGGAGCAGATGTGAAAGACGGCGGCCCCGTGTATTAATGATACACAGGAGCTGCCGTCTGCCGGAGTTCCAGCCAGCAGAGCTGGCTGCGTTTCTTTCATCTGCCGGCGCACTGTGTCTGCCGCCATACGGAAAGGTTTGGCTGGATTATTGTTCTTTCATAGCTTCGAGGGCTCTTGCAAGCTGGTCCGGACATGAAGTTCCCCTGCCGCCGCAGTCAGTTCCCTTTAAGCGGCTGATTACATCATCCACTTTCATGCCTTGTACCAGGCTTGCGATGCCTTTGGTGTTGCCGTTGCAGCCTCCGTTGAACTTCACGGACTGGATGGTATCTCCGTCAACTTCAATCTCGATAGAGCGTGAACATACGCCTTTTGTTTTATATACAGTCATAATGATCGCCTCCTTCTATGAGTTTTACTATTCCTCATTATACCAGACCAAAATAGTAAAGTCCACTGCTGGTTTCAGACAAAACAGCTGAAAAGCTAAAATTTCAAAAGCAGTCTGGTCATAACAAGAAAAAACGTGTAGAATAAAGAAGATATGACAAGGATGATATGCCGGTATCCCCGGCAGTTATCTTAGAAGAAACAGTATGTAAGATCAGGAGATTGAGGATATGAAAGTAATCGGAATCATCGGTGCCATGGAAGAAGAAGTGGCAATGTTAAAAGAGAAAATGACAGAGGTAACTGTACATCACAAGGCTGGTATGGAATTTTTCCGTGGAAAGTTAAATGAAAAGGAAGCTGTGGTGGTGCGGTCAGGAATCGGAAAGGTGAATGCAGGGATCTGTACACAGATTCTTGCAGATGACTTTCAGGTAGATGCAGTAATCAATACAGGTATTGCCGGCTCTTTGAAAAACGAGATCAATATCGGCGATATTGTTCTTTCTACGGATACGATGCAGCACGACGTAGATGCCAGAGAGTTTGGCTATCCTCTGGGACAGATTCCGCGCATGGACACTCTGGCTTTTCCAGCAGATGAAAGGTTAAGAACGCTGGCAGCGAAAGTGTGCAGGGAAGTAAACCCGGAGATCCAGGTTTTTGAGGGAAGGGTTGTGAGCGGCGACCAGTTTATTGCAGACGCAGAAAGGAAAGCAGCCATTGTAAACAATACACAGGGCTGGTGTACAGAGATGGAAGGTGGAGCCATTGCTCAGGCCGCATACCTGAATCGAATTCCATATCTTGTGATCCGCGCTATTTCAGATAAGGCAGATAACAGTGCCCATGTGGATTATCCTACTTTTGAAAAACAGGCCATCCAGCACAGTGTAAACCTTGTGGAGAGCATGATGAAAGAGCTGCAATGACGCCGCAGGAGGTAATTTGTCGAACGATTTTTGTTTTCAAACACAGATGGGTGCTATATAATATTCTCATAAACACGGCGGGACATGCTGTCCGTGAAAAAAGAGCAGACAGGGCAGGGAAGAGGTTCCTGCCCTTTGCCGAAAATGAGGAGGAATTATGGAGCACCTGTTTTTTTATTACGGTTCCTGGCTTATGGGCGTGATTTGCCTTGTAAGCACGCTGGCAGTCTACAGCAGCAACAAAAGAGTTCTGAGAGATTTGAAAAATCCCTGGGAGACAAAGAACAAATGGCTGGAAAGTTTTGTACAGGAGCACCAGAAACTTTTAAGAGAGAACACAGAGATACATAATCCTTCCGTGTACGTTATCAGAAGAATGAGAGGACGAAAGATAGGACCCTGGAATATCCGACAGGTAAAAGGAATTTCCTGGGGCGCTTTGTTCCTCTCTTTTTTGTTTATGGCGCTTCATATCGCTTTGACCGTAAAAAATCAGATTACTACAGTCCGCCTGCCTGTTCTGGGGGAACAGGCTGCGGTGGACAGTGCTGTGATCACGGGAGCAGGAATGTTGATTTTTCTCCTTGGAGTGCGTATGCTGACAGGATCAGGATATCAGGAAGAAGTGATGGAGACAAATCTTTTGGATTATGTGGAGAACCGATGCTCCAGAGAAGCGGCAAAGATCATTCCCATGGAAAGCAGCAGGGCAGTAACGGCTGCAGCCAAGGAGAAACGGGGAAACCGCAAAAAAGAAAGTGCTCCTTCTGTTAAAGCAAAAGAAAGATCAAAGGAACTGGGGAGAGAGCAGGAAAAAGAACAGGAAAAAGAGCAGATTGCCCGTCAGCTGGAGCAAGGAGTTCTTGAGGCTGCGGCATCTGACAGCCGTTACAGTCATCTTCTCAACAAAGAAGAGAAGGCCATTGTAAAAGATGTGATACGAGAATTTCTGAGTTGATCATCTGTGTTGAGTATGCTGAACCAGAGGATAAAGAGGGAGGGGAAAAAGAAATAGAAAATGAGAATAGATCATGCCGGACTTGAACGGCAGACAGGAGTGCGGCAGCCGTGTGTCAGAAGACGGCTGCCGCATTTTACCTGTACTGTATTTATAAATGTGTCAAAGGTACCAAGAATATATGTATTTATCAGATCCTGCCTGAGTCTTAATCGGTTAGGAAAGCTTCCAGAGCCTTTGCGGCTGCTGCCTCGTCATTGCCTTCTGCAGTGATGGTCAGTACAGTACCTTCTGATAATTCAAATGCCATGACTCCCATAATACTTTTGGCGTTCACCTGTTTTGTGCCATAATGCAGCAGGATTCTGCTCTGGAACTGACAGGCGGTGCGAACCAATTCAGAAAATGGACGGTCATAGGTTTTTTCCAGGTTAACGATACATATTTGTTTTTTTACCATATGGATATCCCTCCTTCTGCTGGTCTGCATAATCATGCAAATTTCTATATAATTATATAGCAGTCCGTCTTACATTTCAATAAAAAAAATTGTGATATATCCGTATTATACGGATATGGATTATTATATTTTAAGGAAACGACGGATAAAATAGCTTATGTAGATTTGTGCAAAGGAGGACAACATGAGTATAGATTATAAATCTATTGGCAGACGTATAAAAGTTGCACGTGTTCGCCTGGATATTACTCAGGAGCGTCTTGCAGAGCAGGTCAATCTGTCACCCAGCCATCTGAGCAATATAGAGACAGGTACTACAAAGGTCAGTCTGCCCACCCTGGTAAATCTGGCAAACGCACTGCATGTTTCAGTGGACGGACTCTTAGCAGACAGTGTCATATCTTCTAAACCAGTGTTTGAGAAGGACATTCAATCTGTGCTGAGTGATTGTGATGATTATGAAATCCGTGTCATTGCAGATATAGCTGCTGCAACGAAAAAGACCCTCCGCAAGGACGCGAAACTTAAAAAAGCATGCAATATACCGGGCTGATCCTGCTGCCTGCGGGACCAGCCCGGTATACTTTTAGTCCTCTTCTATAATCTGAAGTTCAAGATAATCAAAATCTATGATTTCTATGAAATTATCCTGAGAAAACCGCACTTTGGAGAAACGCTGAAAATCTGAAATATTAACATCCAGCCAGATGGGCGATGAAAGATCGAACTTGTGACAGATACATTCAAGGCACCGGAAGACTTTCTGGGTTCTGGTAGAGGCAGTATCGTCACAGATGACCGTGCTTTTCAGGACATGCGTGTTTTTATAAATAGTTCCCATTAACCGAAACATAATTTTTCCTTTCCCGGGTTTGATTTTGGCCGTCTCTGTTTCATTTTTCCATTATAGAAAAGAACTGCTTGCCTGTAAAGACCGGAAAAATTAAAAAATGACCGAATAGTGGGAGATGGTTGTGCAGTTTGCATAGGCAGAAGAATAAAAATCGGCGAAATGACAGGAAACCAAAGTGCTTCAGCAAGGGGCACGAATACTCACTTTAATCTTTGTGGAATTAAACTATGGAAAAAAAACACATATCAGGGTATACTTAGAACAGTTCAAAAGCAAGATGTTATAAACATTTAGGAGGAATTAAGAATGGCAAGTTTATCATTACAGCATATTAACAAAACATATCCTAACGGATTTGAAGCGGTTAAGGATTTCAATCTTGAAATCGCAGACAAAGAATTTATCATTTTCGTAGGTCCTTCAGGATGCGGAAAATCTACAACACTTCGTATGATCGCTGGTCTGGAAGAAATCTCCGGCGGTACATTAAAGATCGGTGACAAAGTTGTAAACGATGTTGAACCAAAAGACAGAGATATCGCGATGGTATTCCAGAACTATGCTCTGTATCCACATATGACAGTATATGATAACATGGCGTTTGGTCTGAAACTGAGAAAAGTTCCGAAAGATCAGATTGACAAGATGGTTAAGGAAGCAGCAAGAATTCTTGACCTGGAAAAATTATTAGATCGTAAACCAAAGGCTCTGTCCGGTGGTCAGAGACAGCGTGTTGCTATGGGACGTGCTATCGTTCGTGAACCAAAGGTATTCTTAATGGACGAACCTCTGTCAAACCTGGATGCTAAACTTCGTGTTCAGATGCGTACTGAGATTTCTAAATTACATGAAAGATTAGGCGCTACTATCATCTATGTAACACATGACCAGACAGAAGCTATGACACTGGGTACAAGAATCGTTGTTATGAAAGACGGTGTTGTACAGCAGGTTGATACACCACAGACATTATACAATTCACCATGCAATCTGTTCGTTGCAGGATTCATCGGATCTCCTCAGATGAACTTTGTAGATGCAACTGTACATGTAAAAGGTGAAGATGTTCAGTTACAGATTGGAAAGACAACTCTTCATGTACCTGCTTCCAAGAAGAAAGCTCTTATTGACGGCGGATACAATGGAAAGACAGTTGTTATGGGTATTCGTCCAGAGCATGTATATGATGATGAAGCTCGTATCCAGGCATTCCCGAACAGCATTATGGAAGGTAAGATTACTGTATACGAATTACTTGGTGCAGAAGTTTACTTATACTTCGATGCTGAAGGATTTGCTATGACAGCGAGAGTTAATCCTCGTACAACAGCAAGAACAGGCGATACAGTTAAATTCGCACTGGATATGGAAAAAATCCACATCTTTGACAAAGAAACAGAACAGGTTATCACAAACTAAGATTTTGTTTCACAGATCAGAAAATCACCCCTGCGGTAAAACCGCAGGGGTTTTTGTGTAGGAAAACAGACGGAGCAGAGAAATCCCGGATACATACGTGATCCCTGCCTGGTGTTCATCAGATGTTCAGCAGCTCAGAACAAGGCAAGGTAGGATTAAAGTTATGTTTTATGCTTTTGATGGAATGTGAGGTCAATATGTAGTCCCTGGGAAGCTGACGCGGGGAAAACCCCGTGATATCTTTAAAGACCCGGTTAAAGTGACGTATAGTGTCAAAACCGCACAAAGAAGCTATTTCGGTGACAGACAGATTTCTGTCATTGTGGTTTAAGAGCTGTATAGCTTTTTCCAGCCGGATGATGTTCAGGTACTGGGAAAAGGTCATTCCGGAAATATTTTTAAAAAATTTGGAAAAATAGGGCTTGGAAAGCCCCATAAAGCTGCAGGCATCTTCGAAAGTAATGTAGCTGCATTTTTCTTCTATTTCTGCCAGAAGATTTTTATAACTCAGGACAGCACTGCTGTCACGGGATTTTTTAGGCTCTGACAGTGATTCCCTGCGAAAAATATCAATCATCAGGCTGGTGACAAGACAGTTGGCTTTCATATCGTGAAACGGCTTTTTTTCGCGCAGTTCTTTTTTCAGCGCCTTATATACTTCAAAAACATCGGATGTATAAGAAAGGATCGGTGACATCAGCTGAAATCCGCGGGGAGAGATATCTGTAAGCAGGGAAGCGTCAAACATGATAATGCCGGTAATACTGTCCTCAGCAGCTTTGATATAGTGAATCTCACCGCTGTTGATAAATGCGCAGTTCCCTTGAGAAAGATGATAAGGAGTGTTGCTGTGGGAAACAGTCACTTCTCCTGAATCTGCACAGATAAGCTCACATTCCAGATGCCAGTGGGGAAGGTTATGAAGGTTTCTGTATCCGCCTGCCCAGACACCCATTTTGCCGCAGCTGTCTCTTTGCTCAAAATTTGCCAGCATAATCTTCGTCCTCCCTTTTAAACGAATAATTAGTACCCCATGTTCCGCTACTTCTATATAAAAGCATGCGTCAGGGTCATTCCTCATAATTTACTTTATCAGACAAATGAATAAATGTCCAGAAACAGGCAATAGATTTCTTTCTTTTTCCTGCAGGTAAGTTATACTGGATTTATAGCAATGAACGTTTCAAAGAAAAAGCAGGAGGATGAGAATATGTTGGAAATGAAAAATTATAAATTCTGGTTCTGTACAGGCTCACAGGATTTATATGGGCAGGAATGTCTGGATCATGTGGCAGAGCATTCTAAGATTATGGTGGACAGACTGAATAAGTCAGGAATTCTTCCTTATGAAGTAGTATGGAAGCCTACTCTTCTTACAAATGCGATGATCCGTCAGACTTTTAATGAAGCAAATGCAGATGAAAACTGTGCGGGAGTCATTACCTGGATGCACACCTTTTCACCTGCAAAATCTTGGATTCTGGGACTTCAGGAGTACAGAAAACCACTGCTTCATCTGCATACACAGTTTAACAGAGAAATCCCCTATGACACTATTGATATGGATTTTATGAATGAAAATCAGGCAGCTCACGGAGACAGAGAGTACGGACACATTGTAAGCCGCATGAGGATTGAACGTAAAGTAATCGTGGGATTCTGGGACGATAAAGAGGTTCAGGAAAGAATCGCATCCTGGATGAGAACTGCTGTGGGCATTATCGAGAGCAGCCATATCAGGGTTATGAGAGTTGCTGATAATATGCGAAATGTAGCAGTGACAGAGGGGGATAAAGTTGAAGCTCAGATTAAGTTTGGATGGGAAGTGGATGCTTATCCCGTAAATGAGATTGCTGAGGCAGTAGAAGCTGTTTCAAAGGCAGATACAGATGCCCTGGTGGAAGAATATTACAGTAAATATGACATACTTCTGGAGGGAAGAGATCCGGAAGAATTTAAGAAACATGTGGCGGTACAGGCGCAGATTGAAATCGGATTTGAGCGGTTCCTGGAAGAAAAAAATTATCAGGCGATCGTTACCCATTTCGGCGATCTTGGATCTTTAAAACAGCTTCCGGGACTGGCTATTCAGAGGCTTATGGAAAAGGGATACGGCTTTGGAGGTGAAGGCGACTGGAAGACTGCTGCAATGGTCCGCCTGATGAAAATTATGACTCAGGGTAAAAAGGATGCGAAGGGAACTTCTTTTATGGAAGATTACACTTATAATCTGGTTCCCGGAAAAGAGGGAATTCTGGAAGCTCACATGCTGGAAGTCTGCCCTACCATTGCGGAAGGACCTGTCAGCATCAAGTGCCAGCCGCTTTCTATGGGAGACAGAGAAGATCCGGCAAGGCTGGTATTTACCTCCAAGACAGGAAAAGCTGTTGCAACTTCCCTCATCGATTTGGGGGACAGATTCCGCCTGATCATCAATGATGTAAACTGCAAGAAAGTAGAGAAGCCAATGCCCAAACTTCCGGTAGCGACTGCATTCTGGACACCGGAACCAAGTCTTCAGACAGGGGCAGAAGCATGGATTCTCGCAGGCGGCGCTCATCATACAGCATTCTCCTATGACCTGACTGCAGAGCAGATGGGGGACTGGGCAGCTGCTATGGGAATTGAGGCTGTTTATATTGATAAGGACACGAATATTCGCGGGTTAAAAAATGAACTTCGCTGGAATGAGGCAGCATTCCGTCTGAATCTTTCATAATAAATATAAGTCAGAAATTTACAGCCGCAGGCTTATGGAGACAGGCCTGCGGCTGTAACAATTCACCAAAAAATCATAGAGTTTTCCCTGGGTTTAGTTGATATTTTTGTGAAAATCATGTATGATTAGGAATAGAAAGTTTCAAAATCGTGTTGAAAGAATACCAAAGGAGAGCAGAATATGATTTCAAGCCAGGTAATACAAAAGACATTGGATGAGTTAAGAGCAATTACAAGAATAGATTTATGTGTCATGGATGTTGATGGAAAAGTAAATTCCAGTACATTTTCTGTGGAGAATGAAGATTTTGGAGATGTGAGAAGTTTTGTGGATTCCATGGCAGACAGTCAGGTGATCAGGGGATATCATTTCTTTAAAATCTATGACAATCAGTCTGTAGAGTATGTGCTCATTGCAAAAGGCGGAAGCGAAGACGCGTATATGATCGGCCGTGTAGCGGTGGCGCAGATTCAGAATCTCATTGTGGCATATAAGGAAAGATTTGATAAATCTAATTTCATTCAGAACCTGATACTGGATAATCTCCTTCTGGTGGATGTATACAACAGAGCAAAAAAACTGCATATTCCGGTGGAGGCAAAGAGAGTTGTCTTTCTGATTGAGACTAAGAATGAAAAAGATCAGGATTCCATGGAAATTCTGAAAAATCTTTTTATCTCCAGAACAAGTGATTTCATCACAGCCATCGATGAGAAAAATATTATTATTGTAAGACAGCTGGAAGAAAACGATGATTACGAAAGCATTGAGGAGATTGCCAAAATGATCGTGGATATGCTGAATGCAGAGGCCATGTCCCAGGTACGTGTTTCTTATGGAAATATGATACATGAGATCAAGGATGTTTCCCGCTCATATAAGGAAGCGAAGATGGCTCTTGATGTAGGTAAGATCTTCTATGTAGACAAGAATATTGTGGGATACAATAATCTGGGAATCGGCCGTCTGATCTATCAGCTTCCCATGCCTTTATGTGAGATGTTTATGAAGGAAGTGTTTGGAGGAAAGCTGCCGGATTCCCTGGATGATGAAACTCTGAATACTATTAACAAATTTTTTGACAATAACCTGAACATTTCAGAGACATCAAGACAGCTTTTCCTGCACAGAAATACGCTGGTATACAGACTGGAAAAGATTCAGAAGAGTACAGGACTCGACATTCGTGTATTTGATGATGCCCTGACCTTTAAGATTGCGCTGATGGTTTCCAGCTATATGGAATTTATGAAAAAACAGAATTAAGAGAACAGGCGGTGCGCAAAGCGTTCCGCCTCTATTTTTAAAAGTAAATTGTATAATTGTATGCAATTAATTTACTTTGATAAAATACTTGCTTTTTAAAGCAATAAAATTTATAATGATAGAAGATAGTTTCAGTGAAAATCAGGAGGAATGTTATGATTAAACTTTATGAAGGCGGAACATGGCTTTTAAATGGAACAGAACTGATCGCCGACGGACCGGAAGCGGCTGCGGCTGTGGAACATAAAACAGGAAAAAAAGCAGACAGACAGGAAGCAGCAAGAAACACCATTGCTTATTCTATTTTAAAAGAGCACAATACATCAGGAAATATGGACAACCTGCAGATTAAATTTGATAAGCTGACCTCCCATGATATTACTTTTGTGGGGATCATCCAGACAGCAAGAGCATCAGGGCTTGAGAAATTTCCCATCCCATACGTGCTGACTAACTGCCATAACTCTCTGTGTGCCGTTGGAGGGACGATCAATGAAGATGATCACATGTTCGGACTGACCTGCGCAAAGAAATACGGAGGCGTATATGTACCTCCTCATCAGGCAGTTATCCATCAGTTTGCAAGAGAAATGCTTGCCGGGGGCGGCAGGATGATCCTCGGTTCTGACAGTCATACCCGCTACGGCGCGCTGGGAACCATGGCAATGGGAGAGGGCGGACCGGAGCTGGTAAAACAGCTTTTGGGAAGGACTTATGATATTAAATGTCCGGAAGTCATCGGTGTATATCTCACTGGAAAGCCGGTGCCGGGAGTAGGTCCTCAGGATGTGGCACTTGCCATTATCGGAGCTGTTTTTGCCAATGGCTATGTAAAAAATAAAGTTATGGAATTTGTAGGTCCGGGCGTGGAAAACTTAAGTGCGGATTTCAGGATTGGTGTAGATGTTATGACAACAGAGACCACCTGTCTGTCCTCTATCTGGAAGACAGATTCTGTAATCAAAGAGTTTTACCAGATCCACGGAAGAGAAGAAGAATATAAGGAGTTAAATCCGGGAGCGGTTACTTACTATGACGGTATGGTTTATGTGGATTTAAGTCTTGTCAGACCTATGATCGCTATGCCCTTCCATCCCAGCAATACCTATACGATTGAAGAACTGAACAGTAACCTGATGGATATCCTGGATGATGTGGAGAAGAAAGCCCAGGTCAGCCTGGATGGAAAGATTCCCTATACACTGAAGGATAAGGTAAAGGATGGAAAATTATATGTGGAACAGGGAATTATTGCAGGCTGTGCAGGCGGCGGATTTGAAAATATCTGTGACGCTGCGGATATCTTAAGAGGAACAAGCATTGGTTCGGATGCTTTTACACTGAGCGTATATCCCGCAAGTACTCCGATTTATATGGAGCTGGCAAAGAACGGTGTACTGGCAGACCTGATCCAGACAGGAGCAGTTGTTAAGACTGCATTCTGCGGACCTTGTTTCGGAGCCGGAGACACGCCGGCAAACAACGCATTAAGTATTCGTCATTCCACCAGAAACTTCCCAAACAGAGAAGGATCCAAAATTCAGAATGGGCAGATTTCTTCTGTGGCTCTTATGGACGCCCGTTCTATTGCGGCTACAGCAGCTAATAAGGGACGCCTTACACCAGCGACAGAATATGCGGGAGAGTACAGAAAACCGAAATATTATTTCGATAAGACAATTTATGAGAACAGAGTCTTTGACAGCAAGGGAAAGGCAGATCCGGATGTGGAAATACAGTTCGGTCCTAATATTAAAGACTGGCCGGTTATGCCCGCACTGACGGAGAATCTGGTGCTGAAAGTGGTTTCTGAGATTCATGATCCAGTTACTACAACGGATGAATTAATCCCCTCAGGGGAAACCTCATCCTATCGTTCTAATCCTTTGAAGCTGGCCGAGTTTGCTCTTTCAAGAAAAGATCCGGATTATGTAGGGCTGGCAAAAGAAATACAGACCGCAGAAAAAGCAAGAGAAAAGGAAGAATGCCCGGCATGCACACTGGAAGAATTAAATCCTGTATGGTCCAGGATTAAAGAATTTTACCCGGAATCAGACCGTTACACTACTGGTATAGGAAGTACGATTTTTGCGGTAAAACCAGGCGACGGCTCTGCCAGGGAACAGGCTGCTTCCTGCCAGAAGGTGCTAGGGGGCTGGGCAAATATTGCCAATGAATATGCTACTAAACGATACCGCTCCAATTTGATCAACTGGGGTATGCTTCCCTTCCTGATTCCAGAAGGTGACCTGCCCTTTAAAAAAGGAGACTATTTGTTTATTCCCGGGATCAGAAAAGCTGTGGAGGAAGGCAGAACGGAGATAAAAGCATATGTGGTAGGGGATACGCTCAAAGAATTTACTTTGGGTCTGGGAGAAATGACAGATGACGAAAGAGAGATTATTTTAGAAGGCTGTCTGATCAATTACTACAGAGCAGGAAAATAATAAAGATATCTGTGAGACAGAAAGTATAAAAGGTTCCGGTGCACCTAACAAACAATGCACCGGAACCTTTTTTAATGCTTCAGCTTATCTAAAACCTTCCGTACCGGAGAAGTCATTTTCCAGCAGGTGGAGTTTATGATAATATCCAGGGAAGCTTCCGCCTGTTTTAAGTTCTTTAGGAGCTTTTCTGATTCAGCAGAAAGAGCGGCATTCTTTTGTGAAAGCTTCGTATATTCCGTTTCCAGTCTTTGGTTTTCGTTCAGCAGGTTTTGATTTTCTTCCGTCAGTATGTGATTGGAGTCTGCCAGAATGTTATTGTCTGCCAGGAGCTTTTGGTTATTAGCCAGAAGAATCGAGTTGTCATCCAGTACCTTTTTTATATTGGAAACAGCATCCTGAGTGAAAGGATCATAGAAAAGGGGATTTCCGTTTTCCCTGTAATACTCTATGGGGGTGTAGTGATAAGTATGGATCAACACATCCGCTGTTTTTTCGTTTTCCAGAAGGCGGGCAAGGCGCCGGAGTCCAAGCACAGGCTGTTTTTTTCCGTTTATAGAGAAGCCGTCCAGAAGCAGAAAAGCTTTTTCGCATTCCAGTTCCTCAGGGGATGCCGCATTTTTTTTGCGGAAGAGACCACCAAAAGCAGAGCAGAAAAGAGATGGTGTGATATCATCAAAAAAAGACTCTCTTATCATCATATATTCATTGTAAAAACGTATGGTATCGGTCTCTGACTGAGAGCTGGTATTTTCCTTTTCCGTATGAATAAACCTTCTCAGTTTTGTCAGGTGATCTTCCAGAAAAAACAGAGGATAATGTTTTGCAATACGCACCCAATAGTCAAAATCATGGAGCTGCCGGTAGGCAAGATGAAAGCCCCCGGTTTCCTGCATGACAGCAGATTTCATCAGTACAGAAGAATGGGTGAAACGGTTTCCTTCTGCAAAGAAATAACGGAGAATCTCTTCCTGAGACATGTTGGGCTGATTGAGCAGTCTGTACAGAAAGTAAACATTTTCCATGTCATTGATGAGATTACCTTTCTCATCAATCAGGTCCGTTCCGGTAAAGCAGATCTGACAGGCGGGATTCTTTTTCATATATGCCAGCTGCTTTTCCAGTTTGTCAAAAACCCACAGGTCATCACTGTCAATTCTGGCAAGATACTCCCCTTTTACTTTGGAAAATCCATAGTTTGTAGCATAGGAAATATGCATATTCTTTTCCATAGGATAGAATTCTATCCTGGAGTCGCTTTCAGCGTACTTTCTGATGATGTCTCCGGAGGAATCTGTGGAGCCGTCATCAACAATAATAAACTGTATGTTTTTATAGCTTTGGTTTAAAACGCATTCAATACTCTGTGCGATCAGATCTTCCTGGTTATAATTTACCATTAAGACAGAAATGTATGGATTTTCCATTTTGATCTCCTTTACTGTTTTTTATTGCAGTGCCATGAATCTGCTCAAGACAGCGGCACAGGCAGCGCGGCTGGACTTCCCCTGGGGATCAATGGCACCGGTGCTGCCCTGACCGGTGATGATTTTTTCTGCAACAGCCCACTGCATGGCTTCTTTGGCAAAACCACTGACTTTGGAGGCGTCAGGGAAGCCGGAGAGGTTGTTTCTTGCAGAAGTATCCATCCCCATATATTTTGCATATCGATAAAGCATAGTCACCATCTGTTCCCTGGTAAGTGAATCGACGGGACCGAATTTACCGTTTTCGTACCCGGTGATTACAGAAACACTGTTTGCCCAGATGACAGGTTTTGTATAGAACTGGCCGTCACCTACGTCAGGAAAGACTTTCTTGTAAGAAACAGAAGGACTTCCAGCCATCCGATATAAGGTGGTGGCAAAATGGGCGCGGCTTAAAGTAGTGGCCGGTTCAAACATTCCGGTATCCATACCTGTCATGATACCCTGGTTTTTCATATCAACAACTACATCGTAGTACCAGGAGCCGGGATTTACATCAGGAAACGGTGATGTCTGAATGCTGACATCTGTACCGCGGTTTACAACAGTAACGTAATCACTGTGAATGTAGGCATACATAGATCCAATATTGTAGTTTCCACTGGAAGTATTGATTGAGGTACGTGTGCTGTTTAATACAGGATCGCTCTGGATGCGGTAAAATCCGTTTTCCGGGGATGACTTCATAATCAGGACAGAAGAGCATACCTGGGAACCCGTTTTATACAGGAGTGTTGAGTTTGTTGAACTTTGGGAGCGTATATTTACATCAGCAGAGTCTGTTTTGATTCCGATGGTGTATTTTCCTGCATCACTGCCCCCGCATCTGCTGTCGAGCTGCCAGGCTATGGCTGCTGCTTTTTCTCCCCAGTATGGGTCAGAAGCATATTTGACATTGATCCCGCTGGCTTTATTGCCAAGAAATCCGCCGAAATACCGCCAGTCAGTAGAATCCAGATATCCCTTGGAAAGCCAGGTTTCAGAAAACTGCCGGACACATTCATCAATGCTGGGATAGTAGGAAGCCTTATCCGGATCAGCATCCACGGCATTCAGTCCGAAGAGGTTGTTTCTGTTTACTGCATAGTCACTTTTTCCCCATCCGCTTTCGTTTGCGGCGATTCCTGCCATCAGGAGGGCGTTGGTGCCGTATGTATTCTGGTATTTTATCATAATGGAGCCGATATTATTCATTTTAGATCCGGAGGAATTGGCCTGTGCATTTATGGCAGCACTTAAGCTGTCTGCAGAATAGCTGGTTGTACTCCGGAAAGGAAGATACTGGAAGTAATTGTAATAAGGATTAGATGCATTTACGGCATGACTTCTGGTTCCTGCCTTATAATCTGCCTGCATATTTCCGTAATTAGATGCTGTGTAGAAATAATGTCCGTCATAGCTGTAGTATTTGGTGCCTTCAGACAGATAAGAAGGTGCGTAACCATTTCTCAGTACACTGGGGTAAGCGTTTTTCTTTATATTTGTTGTTACATAATGGTACAGCCATCCGCCGGAGACCTGATAATAGCTGACTGAAGCGGCGGATGAGGCCTGTACGATCTGAACTTTGGAAGCAGCGACCGTTCCGGTAACCCCTGAGAGCATAAATTTAACGTTATTGGAACTGTCTCTTCCGAGATATGCTGCATCTGCAGCGTACTGTCCGTTTACATAACCAGATTCACCGGTGATGGAATCGGTATATTGGATAACAGAGTTTGTTCCGGTATTAAAATTTACGAGATATCCTTTCAGAGAGGAAGCAGAGTAAGCGGAAGGAGCCGCAGATTCGTCATACTGGTCTGCCATGGGCAGGTCAGGTATAGTACCATCTTCTGATTCAACTTCATAAGTATTTCCATTTTCGTCCATGGCAGTTAATGGGATAGTTGATTCATCCCGTTCTCCATAGAAGCCTTCCGGTGTTTCATCAGCCCGGACAGCAGAAGGAGTGCAGAAAATTCCTGCCAGAAAAAGCAGGAAAAAAGCTGCTGCGGAGAAAAATCTTTTCAATCTTTTGTTCATTATAACCTCCTTAAGTAACGTTGAATTTATGGGGGAGAATGCTTCTGTCCCCGACAGTGTGATATATAAGTATGCTTTTTGCTCATTATAACATAAGACCACTATGTTTTCACCTGGAATTATGAAGAAATCTTTACAGGAGTTTTGTGGAAATTTAAAAAATAAAGAAGAATGTCGTTTTTATGATGTTTTTGTGATATATTTAGGGATATTAATATTACTGCGATGATTTAATGGAGAGAAAGATATGAAAAGAGTATTTATTCATGCGTTTATGGCAGGAAATTTAGGAGATGATCTGATGGTCAGGATCCTGTGCGGCAGGTATCCGAAAGTCCATTTTTTTGTTTTTGCGGACGGTTCTTACCATATCCGGTATAGAAATATTAAAAATCTCACAGTGTTTGCCCCCGAAGACAGGAAAACCCGGATCCTGAACCGGTGGATCAAGAAACTGACAGGAAAAGAGGACGGAGTACGGAAGCTTTTGTTAAAGAGCTCTCATGCAGCTGTACATATAGGAGGCTCAGTTTTCGTGCAGCACCTGGATGACTGGTCTGGTTTTTATGCCATGGATGAACAGCTCTTGCGGCTTAGTAAGAATCTTTTTGTAATAGGAGCAAATTTTGGACCATATACGAATCCTCAGTATCATGAACAGTACAGGCAGCTTTTTAAAGGATACCGTGATATCTGTTTTCGGGACAGCCGATCCAAAGAGGAGTTTCCGGAAGCGGCTAATATCCGCTGGGCGCCGGATGTGGTTTTTAATTATAAAGAAATACCCCAGGTATCTGTGAAAAAACAAGTTCTTTTTTCGGTTGTTGATTTAAAGGAAAGGGGAGGAAAGTATCCTATCAGCCAATACCAGGACAGCTATGAAGGCTTTCTGAAAAACCTGGCAGAGGTCTTTTTAAAAAAGAGATATCATGTAAAGTTCATTTCCTTTTGCCATATGCAGAAGGACCATGAAGCTGCTGAGAGAATTCAGAAGAAAATCCCCCGGGAATTCAGAGAAGATACAGAACTGCTCAGTTATGACATGAATTTAGAAGAATGCCTGCTGGCATTTGCAGAATCAGAAATGATTGTGGGAACCAGGTTCCACAGTATTATTCTGGGAATGATGGCGGAGAAGAGGATTCTCCCTATTATTTATGACTATAAAACACGAAATATGCTCGAAGATTTTTTTGAAGAGAGGGGACTTGAACTTTTTGAGCTTGAGAATATATCTGCGGTACAGGCGGCAGAAAAGCTGGAAGGATCGGTGCCTTTTTCAGCAGAAGGAATCAGAGAAAAAGCGGCGGAGCAGTTTATGGCTTTGGACAGAATGCTTCAATAAGGAAAAGGAAGCGGCAGGCTTGAGATTTAAAAGGATGGAAAGTGTGCTGCTTTTTTAATAATATAAATTGTATATAAAATTATAAAAAATATATTTAATTTACAGCATAAACTAAATGAAAAAGAGTGAAATAAAAAAATATAATTTTTTTAAAGAAATATATTGACAAATACTAAGGGATGTAGTATTATAAACTCAACAAAAACAAAACACCAATCAAACAAAAATTACTTCATAATCATTTTAAAATTTGAGACGAGAAATCAATTTTAAAGTTGATGACAAGGTACAAAAGAAGATCACTATAAAGAAACTTTAAGTGTATGGAGAATACATAATAAGATGACAATAGTGATAAAGTACTAAGGAAAAAGGTAATCTGATCGGTGGGATGAGATAAGGAGGTTCAGTCCAATGGGAACAGATGAATCAAATTATCAATATGAGAGTGGTAAGGCATAATTCCCTTAGAAAGACCTGGAATAGAGAAAGACGAAAAGCCAGTTCCTTATATGTAAGATGAGGAAAAAGAATTTCAGGTAAATATCAAAAATGTCCTCATATTGAATATTTACCACAAAAATAATAAGAAGGTTTTGAAATATATGTAAAGAAATATATTTTAAAAGAATAAAGTACTTATATAATATTTGAAAGTATAGTAAAATCAATATGATGAGTTCTATTACTGTAATAAGCCTGTTGTATATGAAGTCGAAAAGACAAACTATACTGATAAGAAATATATAAAGAAATATTTTGAAAACATAATAGACCGAACTATTAAGTTGGAAACTTGTTATTATCCTGAATAGAAAATGATATAAAACTTTCGATAAATTCAAAATGAATTTATAATAAGGGAATTAAAAAATAAAAAATTATAATAATAGAATTATTAAAAAATATAAAAAAATTGAATAGTGATTGATAACAATAAAACGAAAAAGATTGCAATCAATAACTATAAAAACAGAAACTGAGAATTAAATTTTACGAAATAAATGTCAATTTATAAGTAAAAAAGAGAGGATTAAAAATTGAATAACGCAGAACATTAGGACAACCGTTATATCAAAGAAGTTGATGATATAGCGGTTGTTCATTTTTTGTGTTATACTGCATGATATCAGGGGAAAATGTTTTTGCCTCTGTGGGGCAATATTATCCATCAGCAGAAGGAAGGAAAAATGAGAAGAAGGAATATTTCTATTGAAGAACAGATTTTATATGAAGATAAGGAGATCCTTGTGTGCAGAAAGCTCCCGGGGATACCAGTACAAAGCGGACGTGTGGGAATTCCGGATATGGAAAATGCTGTAAAAAGCTATTTGGTTAATAAGGGAGAATCTGCATATCTTGGTATTATCCATCGTCTGGATCAGCCAGTACAGGGAGTGGTAGTATTTGCAAAAAACCAGAAAGCAGCAGGAGAACTGAGCAGACAGATACGCCAGGGAGAGATGGAAAAAATATATCTTGCCGCAGTGGAAAAAATTCCCGATCAGACGCAGGGACGACTGGAAGATGAATTGGAGAAACTGCCGGGGACAAATCTGTCCAGGGTTGCGGATAGAAAGACATCTTCCAGCAAAAAAGCTGTTCTGGAATACAAAGTGCTGAAGACCCAGGGGGAAAAGGCGCTTCTGGAGATACATCTTTATACAGGAAGACATCATCAGATCAGAGTGCAGCTTTCTCATGCAGGATTCCCCATCTGCGGTGACAGCAAATACAATCCTGAAGCCAGAGAAAAAGCGGGTGAATGGCAGGAGCTTGCCTTGTGTGCGTATAAGCTCACTTTTTTTCATCCGCTTTCAAAGAAAAAAATGGAATTTACGGCAATGCCTGTTGGAAATTTTCCGATAGTATAGAAAGAACTGCTGTCTTTATACTAAGAGTAAAAAGTATATCGGAGTGAACAGCAGATGAAGGAAAAATACAAAGTTAGAATTGCAATAGCGGGAGCGGCAGTTGGAATTATTCTGGGTATAAAATACCTTTTTCCTGTGCTGCTCCCTTTTTTTATTGGGTGGATACTGGCAGAAGCAGTGAATCCTGCTGCAGAGCGTATTGCGGGAACGAGAGCAGGGAGAAAACTGCATTTGAGAAAAAGTACTGCAGGGACAGCTCTGATCCTGCTTTTTACAGTATTGTTTATCTGGGCAGTCCTCTGGGGCATGCAGAATATTTCGGAAAAGCTGGGAGACTGTATACAGCATTATCCTGAGATCCGACGTGAAGCAATGGCAATGATTGAAAGATGCTGCACAGGAGTGGAACATGTAACAGGAATCCCGGCAAAGGAGAGTACAGCTTATGTATACCGGCAGATTTCCAATGCAGGAGAGTATCTTTTAGAGGAAGGAAAAGGAATGGATACAGCAGTGGCATCTGTGAAATGGTGTGTAGTGGCTGCAGGGGCAGGGATTATCGGAGTGGTGTCCGGAATTTTGTTTCTTCAGGAGAGGGAGAAAATCCTTGGATGGCTGGAAGGAAAAAAGAGCTTTCAAAAAGGAAAAAGGGTGATGCAGGGACTGTGGAAGGACTTAAAAGAATATTTGAAAGCTCAGGTGAAGATTCTTTCGGTCATATGTGGGGTATGTGCTGGAGGATTATGGATATTGGGAATAAAAGGTGCTGTGGGCTATGGGATCCTCATCGGTCTTCTGGATGCACTGCCTGTCCTTGGTACAGGAACCTTTCTGATTCCTGCGGGGATTTTTTTTCTGTTGCGGGGAGAAACCTGGCAGGGAGCCGGAATGTTTCTTCTGTATCTGGTGACTGCGTGCATAAGGCAGTTTTTGGAACCCAGACTGGTTGGAAAGCAGCTTGGTATATCGCCCCTTTTGGTGCTGCTTTCGGTTTATCTGGGGTTTTTTCTTTATGGCGGCTGGGGTTTCTTGCTGGGACCACTTTCGGCTCTGCTTTTATATGGAATCGTGAAGGAATGTAAGTTGAAATTTTTCTGAAATTTTTATGAACATCTGTGATTTTTGCTGGACTAATAAATAGATTCGTGTATAATGGAAGCGTAGTTAAGCGTGCAGATAAAGGATGAATAAGGCAGGTAGGAATATGAGAAAGTTATTAATTGGACTGCTGTGTCTTATGGTGGCAGCAGGTTCTTTTAGTGCCTGTGGAAGTGAGAAACAGGGAACTGATTCCCAGGAAAAAGGCGGAGCGTCTGAGACCGGAGGCGAAGAGGAAGTAAAAGAAGAGACGAAAGAAGAAACAACGGACGCAGAAAGTACCGATGCGGAGGATCAGGCAGAAAGCCAGGAGACACAGGAAGAAGAAACGGAAGAAGTGCAGGAAGAAAGTGATCTTTCAGAGGATTTAACCATGACTGCGCTTAAGGATCAGGCAGGAACCATAGATTATACTTCATTAGAAGAGCTGAACCCGGAACCGGGAAGCAGAATTGCTGTAGTAGTGAAGAATAAAAAATCTGCATACTGGTCTGCGGTGAAAGAAGGAATGGACGCAGCGGTGGAAGATCTGAATGAAAAAATGGGATATAAAGGAGATGACAGAATCCAGTTATCCTTCGATGGCCCTACAGACGAGTCAGATGTGGAGAGTCAGATTAACATCATTGATGCGGTTCTGGCAGAAAATCCGTCGGTGCTCTGTCTTTCAGCTATTGATATGGAATCTTGTACAGCTCAGCTGGAGACAGCAGCAGAAAATAGTATTCCGGTGGTGATACTGGATTCCGGTGTGGAGAGTGATCTGGTGGATGCTGTGTGCGCCACAGATAATTATGCTGCAGGAGCTGAGGCGGCAAGAAAACTTGCTGAAGCCATTGAAGGCAAAGGTCAGATTGCAGTTATGTCCCACGTGGAATCTTCTGAAACAAGCCAGAAAAGAATTTCAGGTTTTACAGAAGAACTGGAAAAAAATTATACGGAAATAGAGATTGTGAATATTTCATACGAAAATGAGGACAGCTCTCTTGCAGAGATGGCTGAAGCAGTCCTGAAACTGTATCCTGATCTGAAGGGATATTTCTGTACCAATGAAGAGGCGGCAAACGCAGTTCTTAGTGTGACGTCAGAGTCTGAAAAAGGGATTGCTGTCGTGGGATTTGATGCAGGAAGACAGCAGCAGACAGCAGTGAAAGAAGGCAAAGAGGTAGGGATGATCGTGCAGAATCCCTATGGAATGGGATATGCTACGGTAGTCGCAGGAGTCAGGTCAGATCCGGATCAATACCTGGGAAATGATAAATTTATTAATACAGGGTATCAGTGGATCGACAGTACTAATATAGATTCAGAAGAATATGCTAATTATTTATATGAGTAAAGTGGTAATGTGATTTCACTGAAATATTTAGAAGTTTTTAACAAAGCCTGAACAAAATAGACAATAAAGAAGAAAAGAGATTGTATAGAATGCATACAATCTCTTTTTTGTGTGTAGAAATGGGGGAGAAAAGACATAATAATAGCGGAAAAGCTTATAAAAAACTGTTAATAAATTGACAAAATGCCTATTCCATAGTAATATCAAGGTATGTGAAGGTGGTGATACTGTGGTAGAAGATACGATCAAAGCAATTCGTGAGACGGAGAAGAAGGCAGAAGAAATGATAGCAGATGCTAAAGCTTCGGAATCTCAGCTTCTTGAAAAAGCGAAACAGGAAGCAGCAGAATTGGAATCCAGCATGATAGAGCAGGCAAAAACCCAGGCTGCAAAAGCAAGGGATGAAGCGCTCCGTGCAGGAAAGGAAAAGCTTGAAGAGACCGTTCAGGAAGCCGGCAGTGAGATTAAGCAGCTGAAAGAAACAGCGAAAAGCCGGGAAAAAGAGGTGGTTCAGGCAATTGTTGAAGCGCTGGTATAACCAGGGTGAAAAAGAAAAAATTAAAGGAAAAGGAGGGATAGGAATATGGCAGTTTTGCAGATGCAAAAGGTCAGTATCTGCGCGCTGAAAAGGGATAGAAAAGAAATTCTGGAAAAACTTCAGTCACTGGGTGTTATGGAAATTTTTCAGCTTCCCGATGAGGAGGAAGGGTTTGAGAAAATCAGTACTCAGCAGGAACGGAGTACTTTTGAGAAAAACGCGGCTCTGGCAGACAGTGCATTGGATATCCTGCAGGAATATGTACCGGAGAAAACTTCTATGCTGGCAAGTCTGGAAGGGAAAAAACTGGTAGAAAAAGAAAAATATCTGGCTGCAGCGGACAAGAAAGAGGATGTCATGGCGGCAGCTTCGGAGATTGTCAGCCTGCAGAAACAGATTGCGGAGCATAGAGCGAACATTCAGAAATTAGAGAATCAGGCAGAGGCGCTGACACCCTGGCTTGGTCTGGGAATCCCTATGAACTTTAAGGGAACCAAATCCTGTGCGGTGCTCATCGGAGCAGTATCCGGAGTTCTCACCATGGATGAACTCTATGGGCTGGTGCTTGGAGAAGAAGAGATTTCCGGTGTTGATATTTCTATATTGTCATCCGACAGGGATACCACTTATATTGCGGTGGTCTGCATGAAGGAAGAGGAAGAAAAAGTTGAGAATGCCTTAAGGCAGGGAGGATTTGCAAAACCCTCTCTTATGATGGGGAAAACTCCTGCAGAAGAGAAAAAAGAGCTGGAAAAACAGATCCGGGTACTTTTTCAGGAAATCAGAAACTGTCAGGACAAAATCGCTGAACATGAGAAAGACAGAATGGATTTAAGGCTGATTTCTGATTATTTCAGGACAAGAGCAGAAAAATATGAAATTTTGGGACAGATTCCCCAATCCAGAAAAACATTTCTTGTGACAGGTTATGTTCCCAAAAAAGCGGTTCCTGCACTGGAAAAAGCACTGAACGAAAAGTTCCTTCTCAGCATTGAGGCTGAGGATATCAAAGAAGAGGAAGAGGCGCCGGTGCTTTTAAGCAACAACAGTTTTTCAGAATCAGTAGAGGGAGTGTTGGCTTCCTACGGTCTTCCTAAAAAAGGAGAGATCGATCCTACAACAATTATGTCATTTTTTTATGTGTTCTTGTTTGGGCTTATGCTTTCAGACGCGGCATATGGACTGATTATTTTTCTTGGATGTTTCTTTGCGGTCAAGAAATTCCCGAGAATGGAAAGTTCCCTGAAAAAATCCATTAAGATGTTTATGTACTGCGGTATATCTACCTTAATCTGGGGAATTTTGTTCGGAGGATATTTTGGGGATGCGATTGACGTGATCGCGAGAACCTTTTTCCATGTGGATGTTCCGGAAGGCGGAATGGTGAAGGCACTTTGGTTTGTACCTTTAAATGATCCCATGCGCATGCTGATCTATTCCATGCTTTTTGGTGTAATTCATTTATTTACAGGACTTGGAATCAAAGGATATATGCTGTTAAAAGACAGAAAGTATCTGGATTTCTTCTGTGATGTAGTTCTGTGGTTTGTTTTCCTGATCGGACTGATCTTGCTGCTGCTTCCAAGCGAGATTTTTGCCTCTATAGCACAGCTGGAACCGGGAACTTTTCCGGCGGCAGTATCTCAGGCAGGAAAGATTCTTTCTATTGTCGGCGTTGTTGGTCTGATTCTTATGTCAGGACGCTCCAGTAAAAATATCGGGCTTCGTTTGGCGTTGGGTGCTTACGATGTCTATAACGTGACCGGATGGCTGAGTGATGTATTATCTTATTCACGTCTGCTTGCACTGGGACTTGCTACAGGCGTTATTGCTTCTGTAGTCAACCAGATGGGAAGCATGGCAGGTGACAGCGTTTTCGGAGTTATTGTATTTATTGTAGTTTTTGTGATCGGGCATATTTTTAACATGTCAATTAATGTGCTGGGGGCGTATGTGCATACCAACCGTCTTCAGTTCGTCGAGTTCTTCGGCAAATTTTATGAGGGCGGAGGAAAGCCTTTCAGCCCGTTTAAATCAAATACCAAATATGTAGATGTTAAGGAGGAAACATATTTATGAGTCAGTTAGGAATTGTTTATGCATTATTAGGTGCAGCATTAGCAGTGCTTTTAGCAGGTGCAGGTTCATCTATCGGTGTAGGTATTGCAGGTCAGGCAGCTTCAGGTGTTGTTTCTGAAGATCCGTCCAAATTCGCAAAAGTACTTATCATGCAGCTTCTGCCTGGTACCCAGGGTATCTATGGTCTGCTGGTCGGATTTATCACATTATCTAAAATCGGTCTGCTGGGCGGAGGAATGGTTGATTTAACACCTCAGCAGGGATTGCTGGTATTAGCAGCGTGTCTTCCTATCGGTATTGTTGGTCTGATCTCCGGTAAATATCAGGGTATGACATCTGCAGCTGCGATTGGAATTATTGCAAAAAAACCGGAACAGTTCGGTAAAGCTATGCTGTTCCCTGCGATGGTTGAGACCTATGCGATCCTGGCACTGCTGATCTCTATTCTGGCTGTAACAAACCTTCAGTTCTAAAAATTGGCGTGTTTGATCAGATAGAAGGAGTTCAGTAAGAAGTAAAGGAGAGCAGGAGAATGACTGGATTAGAAAAGATGCAAAGCCAGATTCTTTCAGAAGCCGAAAGCTCCGCAAAAGAAATTCTTGACAATGCAAGAAAAGAAGCTGACAAAATAATCAGTGAAGCAAGAGAGCGGGCGGAAGCTGAATGCAGGAGAATCTCCGAAAAATCGGAAGCAGAAGTAAAGGGGCTTCAGGAGCGGGCGGTTTCTTCCTCAGATCTTCAGAGAAGAAAAGAGCTTTTAAAGGCAAAGCAGGAAGTGATCGCAGAGATGCTGGAAAAGGCCTATGAGTCTTTGCTGCATGCGGATGAGAACGCGTATTTTGACATGCTGCGCAGAATGCTCCATAAATTTGTACTTCCTCAGGAAGGGGAAATCTGCTTTTCGAAAGAAGATTTGGAGAAAATGCCTAAAGGTTTTCGGGATGAAATTCAGGCGATTGCGAAAGAAAAGGGCGGCGCGCTGACACTTTCACAGGAAGTGCGGAATGTGCAGGGCGGTTTTGTCCTTATATATGGAGGAATCGAAGAAAATTGTACGTTTCGGGCAATGTTCAATTCAAAGAGAGATGAACTTTCAGATAAGGTTCATGCACTACTATTTTCATAAGCGTTTACCGCAGAAGGAGGAATTGATTTGTTTGATACAAAGTATACCTATGCGGTTGCGCGAATCCGTGCGTTGGAGACAGGGCTGTTCACCTCTTCGGTGATCGAGCAGCTCCTGGCGTGCGATACAGAGCAGCAGTGCCTTCAGATCATCCAGGAAAAGGGATGGGGAGATGCGGATACTCCCTTGAATGCTGACGCTATCCTGGCGAGGGAACAGGAGAAGATCTGGGAAACAATCGGAGAGCTGGGTGTGGATATGTCCGTATTTGACGTACTATCCTATCCGAATCTGTTTCATAATCTGAAAGCAGCAGTGAAAGATGCCTGCACACAGGAAAACGGGAGAACCATGAATATTTATTATGAAGATACAGCAGTTTCTCCTGATGAAATGCTGGATATTATCAGAAGCAAAGATTTTTCCAGACTTCCTGAAAATATGGCGGGTGCGGCAAGAGATGCCTATGAAACGCTGCTTCATACAGGAGACGGACAGCTGTGCGATGTGATCATTGACAAGGCTGCGCTTGAAGCGATCTATGAAGCAGGAAAGGCTGCCAGGGACAGTATTATCAGGGACTATGCTGAGTCCGTTGTGGCTGTTGCTGATATTAAGATTGCTGTGCGCTCACAGAAGACCGCAAAATCTATAGATTTTATGAAACGTGCTATGGCACCCTGCCAGTCACTGAATGTGGATCAGCTTGCCCGGGCGGCGGCAAGTGGTATGGATGCCATTGTAGAATATTTATCGGGGACTGTATACGCAGAGGGAGCTTCGGCTATTGCCCAATCGCCTTCCGCGTTTGAGAGATGGTGTGACAACCGCATGATGCAGACTATGCAGTCCCAGAAATATGAATCATTTTCCGTAGGTCCGCTGGTTGCCTATATTCTGGCAAGAGAAAATGAGATTAAGACGGTGAGGATCATTTTATCAGGAAAGCAGAACGGATTTTCTAATGATTCTATCCGGGAAAGGGTAAGGGACATGTATGTATAAGATTGCAGTTGTGGGAGATTATGACAGTATTTACGGTTTTGCCACGCTGGGTCTTGATACTTTCCCGGTGAGCGGCCGTAAAGAAACAGAAGAAAAATTAGAAGAGCTGGCGGGCAGCGGATATGGAATCATCTATATCACAGAGGCTGCTGCAGCTGAGTGTAAAAGCGTGATAGAAAAATTCCAGGAGCAGATTCTGCCGGCAGTGATCCAGATTCCGGGTGTTTTCGGAAACACCGGCAGTGGGATACAGGGTGTGAAGGACTCTGTAGAGCAGGCAGTAGGCTCTGATATTCTGTTCAGTAATAATTAGAAAGCAGGTGGTTCGTTCCAATGAGCAAAGGTACGATTAAAAAAGTAGCAGGACCTCTGGTCATCGCAGAGGGTATGCGGGATGCGAATATGTTTGACGTTGTCCGCGTCAGCAATCAGCGTCTGATTGGTGAGATCATCGAAATGCACGGAGATGAAGCTTCTATCCAGGTATATGAGGAAACTTCCGGTCTGGGACCGGGAGAACCTGTGGAATCTATGGAGACACCCCTTTCCGTAGAACTGGGACCCGGGCTTATCACAAGCATTTATGATGGAATCCAGCGTCCGCTGGATGATATTATGAAGGTTTCAGGAACCAACTTAAAGAGAGGTGTCGAGGTTCCGTCCTTAAAGAGAGAGTTAAAGTGGAACTTTGTCCCGGCGGTAAAACCGGGAGATGAAGTAGAGAGCGGAGATATTATCGGTACTGTACAGGAGACCATTGTGGTAAACCATAAGATCATGGTGCCTTATGGAATCAAAGGTACAGTGAAAGAGATCAAGGCAGGCGAATTTAATGTAGAAGAAGTGGTTGCGGTTGTTTCTACAGATGCGGGAGACAAAGAGCTGACCATGATGCAGAAATGGCCGGTCCGGAAAGGACGTCCTTATCTGAAAAAACTGCCTCCGGAAATGCCTCTGGTGACAGGGCAGAGAGTTGTAGATATGTTCTTCCCCATTGCAAAAGGCGGTGTTGCCGCGGTTCCGGGTCCTTTCGGAAGCGGAAAGACAGTGATCCAGCATCAGCTGGCGAAATGGGCGGAAGCTGATATTGTAGTCTATATCGGATGCGGAGAGCGCGGAAACGAGATGACAGACGTATTAAATGAGTTTCCGGAGCTGAAAGACCCTAAGACAGGTCAGTCTCTGATGGAGAGAACAGTTCTGATCGCCAATACTTCTGATATGCCGGTTGCAGCACGTGAAGCTTCTATTTATACAGGTATTACAATCGCGGAGTATTTCCGTGACATGGGCTATTCCGTGGCACTGATGGCGGATTCTACCTCCCGCTGGGCAGAAGCACTTCGTGAGATGTCAGGACGTCTGGAAGAAATGCCGGGTGAGGAAGGTTATCCTGCTTACCTGGGTTCTCGTCTGGCTCAGTTTTATGAAAGAGCCGGACATGTGATCTCTCTTGGCAAAGATAAAAGAGAGGGGGCTCTTTCCGTTATCGGAGCGGTATCTCCTCCGGGCGGTGATATTTCAGAACCGGTTTCCCAGGCAACTCTTCGTATTGTAAAAGTGTTCTGGGGACTGGATTCTTCTCTGGCATACAAGAGACATTTCCCGGCGATCAACTGGCTGACCAGCTATTCTCTGTATCTTGACAATATGGAGAAATGGTTCAATGAAAATGTGGCAGAGGACTGGATGACAGGACGTCAGAAGATGATGAGTCTTCTCCAGGATGAAGCAGAGCTGGAAGAGATCGTTAAGATGGTTGGTATGGATGCTCTTTCAGCAGGAGATCGTCTGAAGATGGAAGCGGCACGGTCTATCCGTGAAGATTTCCTTCATCAGAACTCTTTCCATGAAATCGATACCTACAGTTCTTTAAAGAAACAGCATCTTTTGATGAAGCTGGTAGTCGCTTATTATGAACAGGGAGCGGAAGCTCTGAAAAAAGGCGCGGACATTCAGGATCTGGTAAAACTGGAAGTTCGTGAAAAAATCGGACGTTTTAAATATGTTCCGGAAGAAAATCTGGATAAAGAATATGAAGCAGTTATGGGACAGCTTGCGGCAGAACTTGCAGGCGTAACAGGGAAGGAGGACTTCTAATGCCGAAAGAATACAGAACCATACAGGAAGTTGCCGGCCCTCTTATGCTGGTGCGCGGTGTTGAAAATGTTCATTATGATGAATTAGGTGAGATTGAACTGGCAAGCGGTGAGACACGCCGCTGCAAAGTTCTTGAAATTGACGGAAGCAACGCTCTGGTACAGCTTTTTGAAAGCTCCACAGGAATCAACCTTTCCAACAGTAAGGTACGTTTCCTGGGACGAAGCATGGAACTGGGTGTTTCCGAAGATATGCTGGGACGTGTTTTTGACGGTCTGGGACGTCCTATCGATGATGGTCCGGAGATCCTGCCGGATGAGAGAAGAGATATCAATGGTCTTCCTATGAACCCCGCAGCGCGAAGCTATCCGGAAGAATTTATCCAGACAGGTGTATCTGCGATTGACGGTCTGAATACGCTGGTCCGCGGACAGAAGCTGCCTATCTTCTCAGCTTCCGGTCTGCCTCACGCCCAGCTTGCAGCCCAGATCGCCAGACAGGCTAAGGTGCGCGGCACAGGGGAAAATTTTGCCGTTGTTTTTGCGGCTCTTGGTATCACCTTTGAAGAGTCTAACTTCTTTATTGAAAGTTTTAAAGAGACAGGTGCGATTGACAGGACCGTGTTGTTTATCAACCTTGCCAATGACCCTGCAGTTGAGCGTATTGCTACGCCGAAGATGGCGCTGACAGCAGCAGAATATCTTGCATTCGAAAAGGATATGCATGTACTGGTTATTCTGACTGACATTACAAACTACGCAGATGCTCTGCGTGAAGTCTCTGCGGCACGTAAAGAGGTTCCGGGACGCCGCGGCTATCCTGGCTATATGTATACAGACCTGGCTACCATGTATGAGAGAGCGGGACGGCAGAAAGGAAAGAAGGGAAGTATTACTATGATTCCGATTCTGACCATGCCGGAAGATGATAAAACTCATCCTATTCCTGACCTGACAGGCTACATCACAGAGGGACAGATCATTTTAAGCCGTGAGCTTTACAGAAAAGGTGTTATGCCTCCTATCGATGTGCTGCCTTCTCTTTCCCGTCTGAAGGATAAGGGTATTGGAGAAGGAAAGACACGGGCAGACCATTCGAATACCATGAACCAGCTTTTCGCGGCATATGCCAGGGGTAAAGAGGCGAAAGAGCTTATGGTTATTCTGGGTGAGGCGGCTCTTTCTGATATTGATATCATTTATGCAAAATTCGCAGATGCTTTTGAGGAGGAATATGTTTCCCAGGGCTATACTACAAACAGGGATATCGAAGAAACTCTGAGAATTGGCTGGAAACTGCTGTCTATTCTTCCGAGGAGTGAACTGAAACGTATTGATGACAAATTCCTGGATCAGTATTACGACAAATATTAAGTGGCTGCGCAATGATTAGAAAGAGGTGGTATATTTGGCATCTACCCAGGTAAATCCTACCAGGATGGAGCTTACCCGCTTAAAGAAAAAGCTGGTGACGGCAGTGAAAGGCCATAAGCTTCTGAAGGATAAACGTGATGAGCTTATGCGTCAGTTTCTGGACCTGGTAAGGGAAAATATGGCTCTGCGCCAGAAAGTAGAGGCAGGTATCCTGTCAGCAAATAAAAATTTTGTCATTGCCAAGGCAGGCATGTCGGAACAGATTTTAAATACTGCTCTCATGGCGCCCAAACAGGAGGTTTATCTGGAGGCAGATAAGAAGAATGTTATGAGTGTTGATGTTCCGGTTTTTCACACAAAGACCAGGACAGCAGACGCCAATGATATTTATTCCTATGGTTTTGCCTTTACTTCCGGTGATCTGGACGGTGCTGTGAAATCCCTGGCGGATATTCTTCCTGATATGCTGAAGCTTGCTGAAGTGGAGAAGTCCTGTCAGCTCATGGCAGCGGAGATTGAGAAGACACGACGCAGAGTAAATGCTCTGGAGCATGTGATCATTCCGGAGACACAGCAGAATATTAAGTATATTACCATGAAGCTGGATGAAAATGAGAGAAGTACACAGATTCGTCTGATGAAGGTGAAGGATATGATGCTGGAGGAGGCACATCATTATAAGGAAAGGGAATTTGTGCCCCAATAAAAAAGAGCTGTACAGTCCATAAAACAATGGAGTGTCCCCTTGCGGGGACTGGCAGCTGCAGTGAATATAAAAGACCGGTACCGAAAAAAATTCGGTGCCGGTTTTTTCCGGCATTTTGCCCTTGGAAAGGCAGGAAAATTTCGTAAAAATTTGCCTTTGAAAAAAAGTGGAAAATTTTGTTATAATTATACTATAACAGGAGCAAAATTTGGAAACACTGAGCATATGAGGAGGTAATAATCATGTTTCAGACAGGTTCTTATGTGACATATGGAAAAAGAGGTGTTTGTAAGATCGAAGAAACAGGCTGTTATTTCAAGGAATCCATGCATGACTCCAGAGAATACTACAAAATGAGACCGGTTTTTTCAAAGGGCGATACAGTATATATTCCGGTGGATAACCAAATTCCTATCAGAAGGATCCTGACTTCGGATGAAGCCAGAGAATGCATTGAGGAGATTCCGCAGATACAGCCGGAGATCTTCAGGTGCAGGCAGCAGACCAGGCTTGCGGCTCATTATCAGGAGATGGTCAATACCTGTGATCTAAGAGTGCTGCTGGCGGTGATCAAAGAATGCTATATCAAGAAGAAAGAGGCAGAAGAAGGGCATAGAAAGCTGGGACAGGTAGATTCACGTTTTATGAAATGCGCCGAGGATCTGACTTACGGAGAACTGGCAGTAGCACTGGATACCACGCCGGACCAGGTAAAACATTTTGTAATTGACAAGATGAAGGGAGAAAGAAGCGGTGCTGCTTTGTAGGGAGGTCAGCACTGACAAACACAAGGAGCAGGTGATACCCTTAAGGAGGGGCTTGCTCATAAAGAGATGCACAGTACCCAGGGGACGGTTATTACGATCGGTGATGGATCAATAACTCTTAGGTTTTTCTGATTCTGACTGTGGTAAATAACAGGCGGCTCGTTCAGCGGGCCGCCTGTATTTTAAGAGAGTTTTAATTTATGGAAGACGTCCTGAGCAGCGACAGCGCCGTCATTTACTGCTGTCACTACCTGACGGAGTACCTTACTGCACACATCGCCGGCACCGTAAAGCAGAGAAACAGAGGTTTCCATGGAATTATTTACCTTCATGTATCCGTGTGAGTCCAGTACGTCCATGTTTTTAAGAAAGTCAGTTACAGGGTCAGCACCGATATAAGGGAAAATTCCGGAAACAGGGAGAATTTCCTCCCGCTTATCTTCCGGGTAGGAGATTCTAAGTCCGCTGACGTGCTGTCCGTCATCTAAAATTTCAGCAGGAACAGCTTTCTGGATGATCTGGATTTTCGGGTTCTTTTTTGCTTCATCTACCACAATCTTATCTGCGCGAAAGACATCACGGCGCATAATGATATATACTTTTTCGGCAAACTGTGTGAGATAAACAGCTTCTTCCAGAGCCGAATTTCCTCCGCCGATGACGGCTACTTTCTGTCCGCGGAAGAAGGCTCCGTCGCAGACAGCACAGTAGGAAATTCCTCTTCCGATATTTTCTTTTTCTCCCGGAATATTCAGAAGGCGTTCTCTTGTTCCAGTTGCCACCAGAACTGCCGGGGCTTCAAATATGGTTCCGTCTTCGCAGATCACCTGCTTTTTTTCACCGTCAATGATTTCTTTGACGCGTCCGTATTCATATACTGCGCCGAAAGAGGTGGAATGTTCAAACATGTCCATAGCAAGCTGGGTTCCAGGTTCTTTCTGAATTCCGGGCCAGTTGCTGATCTCATTGGTCTTTAATAATTTTCCGCCGGGGGCACCGCTTTCGATCATGGCGGTGTGTAAACCGGCGCGGGAAGCATAGATCGCAGCCGTCATTCCAGCGGGACCTGCTCCAATGATAATAAAATCATATTCTTTTTTCATATGCGATGCCGCCTTTCTCTTTTGGATCTTTCCTGATTAAAGGTTCTGCATCTTCTGAGTCAGAACTGCTTTGGGGAGAAATCCTACAGCAGAATCTTTTACTTCTCCGTCTTTGATCATGAAAACAGATGGGACCGTAGAAATATTCCACTCTCTTGTGAGGTCTCTGTTCTGATCAATGTCAACTTTTACAATTTTAAAGTCATCCTGTTCGTCCCCAAGTTCTTCAAGGACCTTTCCCAGCATTTTGCAGGGGCCGCACCAGGTGGCAAAAAAGTCTAAAAGCACCGGTTTTGAGGATTCCATAACTTCTTTCTGAAATTCATCTTGGTTTATGTGTAAAACTGCCATATTTTTATCTCCTTTATGATTGATTTATTTTGTGTTTCTGGTTGTATTATAATGCTTTTTCTGTATATAGTCTGTGACAAGGTCACATAATTATTCGTAAAACCGTTTACGAAAGAAAGAGTTATTGGTATAATGAATCAGTACAGCGAAAGCAGACCAGTTTCATGGGAAGAGGAGATTTTTATGAGAGAGATTGAGGAATTGACAGGATATCTGGACAGAGAAAATATCAGAGGTCTGGGCAAGGAACTGGGATGGGCAATACAGGAGAAACTGGAGAAAAGCGGTATTTATTTCCGCATTTTTGCCAGGATGAAGGAAGCAGGGTCTATCTGTCATAAGCTGGAGTGGAAAAAGCAGGAATATGAAGAAAAGAATAAAAAACTTCAGGATCTTGTGGGAATCAGGATCGTTCTTTATTATATGGACGATATTCCGATCTGTAAGGAACTTTTGAAGGAGACATACTCTATTATTGAGAAAGATTCTCATGAGGATATTCCCAAGGTAAACGAATTTAATCCTATCCGTATGAATTATGTCTGTGAGATGCCTGAGGAATTTGTACAGCGTTTTCCAAAGGAAATTTGGGAGAACTACAGAATCGATAAGACTTTCGAGGTACAGATCCGGACTACATTTTCAGAAGGATGGCATGAAGTGGATCATGATGTCAGGTATAAGCATAAGGAAGAATGGGAGCAGCATTATGAATTGTCAAGAGAGCTGAACGGGATCTATGCTACTTTGGAAATCTGCGACAGGAGTATGGTGAATCTTCTGGAGCGGCTTGCCTACCGAAATTATAAAAATATGCAGATCGAGGCAATGATCAGGAATAAATTCCGGCTGAGATTTGAAAATCCTGTTCTGTCAGTTCCTTTGATGGAGTTTCTTCAGCGGGATACAGAGCTGGTCAAGCAGTTATACCGGTCAGACAGAGAGGAGCCTATCCGTTTTTTTGCAGATAAGATTTCAGAGGGGATTCCCCTTACTATTGATAATCTGGTCCTTGTATGCAATGAATTGAGTCTTGGACGAAAAGAGCTTGAAGACCGCACCCCCATGGTGATCCGTGAGAAGACCCGGAAGTGGAGGAAGAAACAAAAAATTTTTATTAATATGAAGAAAGATGTTGACACAGAGTTTTTCTTATAATATAATTATTCAATGTGACGTAGTATGAATTTGCCTAGCCAAAAGCCCCGGTATGGCGATATTCATAGATGAGTACATGATATGATTTAATGACGAAATATATTCTATATTGTTGATAATAGGAGGTAAAACCATGAACACTTATATGGCTAATCCGGATAAGATCGAAAGAAAATGGTATGTTGTAGACGCTGACGGACAGACATTAGGACGTCTTGCATCTGAAGTTGCTAAAGTTTTAAGAGGAAAGAATAAACCGGTTTTCACACCGCACATTGATACAGGTGATTATGTAATCGTTGTTAATGCTGACAAAATCAGCGTTACTGGTAAGAAATTAGATCAGAAGATCTACTACAGACACTCTGAATATGTAGGTGGAATGAAAGAAAGCACCTTAAGAGAGATGATGGCTAAAAAACCTGAAAAAGTTGTTGAACTGGCTGTTAAAGGTATGCTTCCAAAAGGACCTTTAGGACGTTCTATGATTAAAAAATTACATGTATACGCTGGACCAGAGCACAATCATGCAGCTCAGAAACCAGAAGTATTAACATTTTAATTAGGAGGTAAAATACAGTGGCTAGTACAAAATTCTATGGAACAGGAAGAAGAAAATCATCTGTAGCACGTGTATATTTAGTACCAGGTACAGGTAAGATCACAATCAATAAAAGAGATATTGATGAATATTTTGGATTAGAGACATTAAAAGTTGTTGTTCGCCAGCCGTTAGTTCTGACAGAGACAACTGATAAATTTGACGTTTTAGTAAATGTTCATGGCGGCGGTTTCACAGGACAGGCTGGTGCAATCCGTCACGGAATCTCCAGAGCATTACTGGAGGCAGACAGTGAGTACAGACCAGCTCTGAAAGCTGCAGGTTACTTAACTCGTGATCCAAGAATGAAAGAAAGAAAGAAATACGGTCTCAAGGCTGCCCGTCGCGCTCCGCAGTTCAGCAAGCGCTAAACTTTATCAAAAGTGGTCAAAAACCCCGGAACTACGC
>PPYE01293586.1_pt1 | contig 145654 bp, 120 predicted proteins | sample 1559881 | NCBI WGS metagenome assembly PPYE01 (sample SAMN08240022, study PRJNA423297) | Human gut metagenome, whole genome shotgun sequencing project. | reverse complement strand
GCACCGCTCCGGCAGCTGCGGCACGGCATCTGCCGCACCTCGCTCGCCGTATCGGCACTTAGAATTATGCGGTATTGCCTAAAGAATAATGGCGGTGTGCGCGCCACGCGCGCACATTAAAATAAGGCGTTACTTTCCTGCATTGGCAATTTGCTGTAGGAAAGTAGCGCCCTATTTTTTGAGCCGTGCCACCGCACGGCGGTCCACCAACATTATTCATTATTATTTATTATTTTGCTTTCTCAGCGCCATTTTCACCACCAGCACTAGGGCCGCATACAGAATGCCGCCGATGGCCCAGATGAACCAGCTGTATTGGGGCTGGCCGTTGCCCTTGGGGCCAAAGGTGTACAGCAGGAATGCCGCCGTGACCACCAGCCAGTACACCACGCTGATGGCGGTACGCAGCTCACGGGTGGCTTTGCTGTGGCGGGTGTAGTCCCCTTCTTCCAGCAGCTTTTCCGTTGCGCCGTAATAGGTTCCGCCCAACACAAAGGCAAAAACGCCGCAGGCAACCAACACCAGCAGAACACAAACCGCCGCATTCATCACGATTCCGCTGTTCACCATCATGGCCACAAACAGCGGAATAGCAGACAGAATGCACAGCACGGTGCCGGTCAGGTTCAATTTATCATAGGTGGGACGGTACGCCGCCTGGCGTTCCCGCACCATGCCGGTCACGCCGTATTCTGTTTCAAAGGGTTCCTTTTCCAAAAAATCAAAGTCCCGGTTCTTCGTGCCGCACAGCATAAACAGCACCACAGCCACGCATACCATTGCCAGCAGAACGCACAGGCCAATACCGGTCGCCACATTCTCGTTCAGGCCAAACTGGGAATGCTGGCAGATTTCGCCCAAAAGCAGCAGCATAACAGGTGAAGCAACACAGAGCGCGGTTCCCCACGCCATGTAGGGAGCATTGACCTTTGCCTGGGCCAGGGCAGCGTTAGCCTGCTCCAGCGTTACACGGCGCAGGGCGGTGGGCTCACTTTCGGCATATTCCGGTTCGCCCATCTCGTCTTTTAACAGGTAATCTGTGGTAACGCCAAACAGCTTGCTGATCTGCAATATCTTTTCAATATCCGGAACCGACTGTGCGCCCTCCCATTTGGAGACCGACTGCCGGGTCACGTTCAGCTGTTGGGCAAGCTCCTCCTGGGAATATCCTGCCTTTTTGCGCAGGGCGATCAATTTGTCTGCAAAGATCATGGTCAATGTCCTCTCTTGTGTTGTGGGGGTTTGTTTCGGTGGCTTTATCGTACCAGCTGGTGCCGTTGCAAAAAAGAACCTGACTGTTGGAAATGTGTCAACCGCCGGTTGCGGGCAGAAAATTTATCGTAGTATCGTTTACAGCACAAACATTTCTTTGCAGATCGTTTTGCCTGTCTGCGTTTTGAAAATTTTATCCAGCGCGTTCTGCGCCGCTGCTTTGGGTACAGAATCCTCATACAGATTGACCAGGAAATCCGCTTCCACCAGGATCTGATAGTCCATGCCGTCAATGTTGGTATAGGTATGGTGGTGCCCCACCAGATAAGCAGCGCGGTCGGCCTGCGCCGGGGTAAAACCGCATTCCAACATCATGGCGTGGGCCGGGGCGGGGCCGAGCTCTTCCTGATATCTGCCCGCGGAGCTGCCATAGGTCTGCTCTGCCGGTTTGATTCCGATATCATGCACATAGGCAGCGGCTTCCAAAATTTCCAGCGTTGCGGCATCCATCCCCTCCTGCCGGGCAATCAGCGCAGCAAAGCTGTGCACCTTGATAAAGTGCTGGATGCGGGCAGGATCCGCCGCGTAATATGTAATCATATGCAAAGCAAGGTCATCCAATTTTGTCATATCTTATTTCCCCTCTCATTCTGTTACAAGTCAAGCATCTGTCTGTATTGTACTGCACCGCCCTATAAAAGCAAGGGGCAGTTTTCCTTTTTTGGGGTCAATCGTAATCGTATTCCGGGCTTTCAGCCACGCGGGTGTCCAGCCAGCGGGCCAGACGCTCCATCTCAGCATTGGTGATGCGTCCGGTATCCGATAACGCCGCCACCATGCTGCGCAGGTCCCCGCCATACAGAGTTTGCAGGTGTGCCGCACTGACTGCCCCGCAATAGGTCACACGGCGCACCAGCGGGGTATAAATATTTTTATTGCCCTCCTTTTCGGGCCGTACATAACCCTTGGCTTCCAGCCGCAGCAGGAAGTTGAGCAGTGTGGAATCCGCCCACACACAGTCCGGCGGCAGTTTGGCCGCGATCTGCCGCCGAGTGGCCGGTTTGCCGCAGGCCCACAGCGCCGCCATGACCTGCTCCTCACTGGTTGAAAGTGCTTTCATTCTTCTCTCCATCCCATCCTTTTATGTTTGTGGTTGATTTTTGTACTTTTATTTTACATCTGTGGCAGATATTTTAGCAAGGTGCATTTTTGCACAAAATGCGCACTTACTTTTTGGCTGTTTTGGCGGTCAGTATTTTACGTTTGTAAAAGTATCTGTTTTCATTTTGCGCACATCTGTACTTATTGGCAGGCTGCCCGCGGCAATTTTCCACTTTTTTCGGTATTTTGACAAACGTGTTTTGCTTGCGGGCGGGCAGGCGCAGTGCGTATAATACAGGTGTTGTGAAAAACGAATCAACAAAGCAAGGCGCAGCGCGCCGCTTTGAGCTTGGGTGTAAGAATGAATTTAGGAGGTAACCTCTTATGAATCGTGTGTATAATTTCAGCGCCGGTCCTTCCATGCTGCCGGTTCCCGTTTTGCAAAAAGCTCAGGCCGATCTGCTGGACTACCATGGCAGCGGTATGAGCGTGATGGAGATGAGCCACCGCAGCAAGTGGTTCGATGAGATCATCCAGAACACTGAGGCCGGTATCCGCAAGGTGCTGAATGTGCCCGACAACTACAAGATCGGTTTCTTCCAGGGCGGCGCAACCCAGCAGTTCGCCATGGTGCCCCTGAACTTTATGACCACCGGCACGGCAGATTATCTGGTGACCGGCAACTTCAGCAAAAAGGCTGCCGAAGAAGCCGCTAAGTTCGGCACAGCCCGCATCGCTGCTTCCAGCAAGGATAAGAACTTCACCTATATTCCGGATGTCAAGGCCATTGCGTACGACCCAAACGCCAGCTACATCCACATCTGCCAGAACAACACCATTTTTGGCACTACTTATAAAGATGTGCCGCAGGTGGACGGCATCCCCCTGGTAGCTGACATGAGCTCTATGATTTTCAGTGAGCCGACCGATGTAAGCAAGTACGGCTGCATCTACTTTGGTGTGCAGAAGAACGTTGCCCCCGCCGGTATGGCCATTGCCATCATCCGGGACGACCTGCTGGGCAAGAGCGCCAAAGGCATCCCGGCGGAAAAGATCCCCACCATGATGAACTACACTACCCTGTTGGATAAGGACAGCATGTACAACACCCCGCCGTGCTGGTGCATCTACATGACCGGTCTGGTGATGGATTACCTGCAGAATGAGGTTGGCGGCCTGGAAGAGATGGCCAAGATCAACCACGCCAAGGCCAAGGTCCTGTATGATTACCTGGACGGTCAGGACTTCTATAACAATCCCGTTCAGCCGGAATACCGCAGCATGATGAACGTGACCTTCACCAGCCCCAACCCGGATATGGATAAGAAGTTCTGCGCCGCTGCTACCGAAGCCGGTTTCGTGAACCTGAAAGGCCACCGCCTGGTTGGCGGCATGCGTGCTTCCATCTATAACGCCATGCCTGCCCAGGGTGTGAACGACCTGGTTGATTTCATGGAGAAGTTCCGCAAGGAAAACGCGTGAAATAATGAGGAATTAGCAATTAGAAATTAGGAATTGAAGGCTGACTTTATGTTTTGCTCAAATCCCAATGTTCTTGCTGATTTCTCTGCCATACCGTTCATTCCTAATTGCTCATTTCTAATTATTACAGGGGGTTATCCGCCATTATGTATACCATCAAAACCATGAACGCCATTTCGCCGGTCGGGCTGGCAAAGCTGCCGGCCAACCAGTTCGAGATCAATAACGAGGCCAACGACGCACAGGGCATTCTGGTGCGCAGCGCCGACTTGCATGATGTTGCCCTGCCCAAAAGCCTGCTGGCCATTGCCCGCGCAGGTGCCGGCACCAACAACATTCCCATTGACCAGTGCACCGAGCAGGGCATCGTAGTGTTCAACACCCCCGGTGCCAACGCCAACGCTGTGGCCGAGCTGGTCATCGGCGCGCTGGTGTCCGGCAGCCGCAATGTACCGGACGCTGTGCAGTGGGCGCAGGGCCTGAAAGGCAGCGCCACCCTGGCCAAGGATGTGGAGAAGGGCAAAAAGCAGTTTGTCGGCCCGGAACTGCGCGGCAAAACCATCGGTGTAATCGGCCTGGGTGCCATTGGTGCCCGCGTCGCCAACGCCGCCGTTGCCCTGGGCATGGAAGTTCTGGGCTATGACCCATACATTTCCATTGACGCTGCATGGAGCCTGTCCCGCAGCGTACAGCACTGCGTCACCCTGGGCGATATGCTGCCCCGCTGCGACTATCTGACCATCCATGTGCCGTACCTGCCCTCCACCAAGAACACCATCAATGCCCAGACGTTGGCCATGTGCAAGGACGGTGTGCGTGTGCTGAACTTTGCCCGCGGTGAGCTGGTTGATAACTTTGCCCTGCTGGATGCTCTCGGCACCGGCAAGGTTGCCCAGTATTTCTGCGATTTCCCGGCGGAGGAGCTGCTGGGTGTGAAAGGAGTTTACTGCACGCCGCACCTGGGTGCTTCCACCCCGGAAAGCGAGACCAACTGCGCTGTGATGGCAGCCAATGAGCTGAGCGACTACCTGAAAAACGGCAACATCACCCACAGTGTCAACCTGCCGGATGTCAGCCAGCCGCGCGTTGGCGGCAAGCGCATCTGCATCATTCACCGCAATGAGCCGGGCGCAATCTCTGCCATCACCGGCATTCTGACCGCCGCCAACCTGAACATTGAGAACATGGTGAACAAAGGCCGCAAGAATGTTGCCTACACCATGCTGGATGTAACAGGCAACGTGGATGCCGGCCTAACCGCACAGCTCAGCGGCATTGATACCGCCATCCGCGTGCGTATCCTGTGATAATACCTTAAAATAGAGGGGTTTGGGTCTGCCGCAGCGGGGCATGGGGTTCCGTTGCGGCATTTTGTTTGCTTTTTTATGTAATGCACCGCCATCATACGCGGTGCATTTTTGTTATTTGGTGTAGCTTTCCACCATGCGGTCAAAGTCGATCAAAGCTTTTTCTGCCCCGCGGGAAAGTCTGTGCACGGTGCGGCGGATCTGGCGGTGGTCCTGTGTGGCGGCATATACGGCGGCACCGCCAATGGCCATCCCCACGGCGGCAGCGGCAACGGTCGGGATCATGTTTTCCATTTTGCATTGCTCCTTTTGGTGTTTTTGGCTTTGGGATGCCGGCTTTCCATTCATCCCAGCCTGGGGATAGTTTTTCCATACAGTTTCGTGGTTATACGTCTTTTTCTGCGGGGAAGTTTGTGGTAAAATCAGTACAGACGTCATTTTGGCAACGCAGATGCCGTGCCGCAGCTGCCGGAGCGGTGCTTAAGCCGCTAGGCGGGAATTGTGCGGTGTTGCCCTAAATTCGATATAGAAATGAGCGTTTTTCTTATGTCCAATGCACCTAAAACAGTTCTGTGCATCCATGATCTGCCCGGCTTTGGGCGGGCAGGGCTTTCGGTCATTGTACCTGTGCTTTCGGCGCTGGGGGCACAGGCCGTTGCCGTACCAACAGCAGTGCTTTCCACCCACACGGGCGGGCTGGGCACCCCGGCCAAGCTGGCCAACCCCGGTTACGGCCCCGCAGCCCTGGAGCATTACCGCCGCCTTGGCCTGCGGTTTGACTGCATTTATTCCGGCTACCTGGCCGATGCCAGCCAGGCCAAGCTGGTAGAGCAGGCCATGGACCTTTGGCCGGACGCCCTGACGGTGGTTGACCCCGTGATGGGCGACCACGGCCGGATGTACCGCGGCCTTGCGCCGGAAATGGTGCCCGCCATGTATACCCTGTGTTCCCGTGCCAGCCTGATTCTGCCCAACACCACCGAAGCCGCCCTGCTGCTGGGCGATCCGATGCCCGGTGTGACTGGCGAAGCGGAATTGCATACCGCGCAGGCCCAGGCGCAGCGTTTAACGCGCATCTGCCCGCGGGTGCTCATCACCGGTGTGGCCGCCGGGCGCGGCATTGCCTGCGTTGGGGCAGACCGTGCCACCGGCGAAAGTCTGGTGCGCACCCCCATGGTACCCAAGAGCTTCCATGGCACGGGGGATATTTTTGGCGCGGTGCTGGTGGGGCGGCTGCTGCAGGGCAATGTGCTGCCCGCCGCCGCACAGGCTGCTGCCGTGTTTGTAGCCGACTGCCTGAAAGCCACCCCTGATGAAGCGGATGAGCGCCTTGGCGTGTGGCTGGAAAGCGTGCTGCCCCAGCTGATGCAGAACCCGGAATAAGAAACAATAAGGATGTGTAAATTTTGCCAACTGTAAATATTGTGCTGGTTGAACCGCAGATCCCCCAGAACACCGGCAACATCGCGCGCACCTGCGCCGTGACCGGTGCCCGCCTGCACCTGGTTGGGCCGATGGGTTTCACGATCGACGATAAAAAATTAAAGCGCGCCGGTCTTGACTATTGGGGCCAGCTTGATATAACATATTATCAGGATCTGGATGCGTTTTTTGCGGCAAATCACGGCCCGTTCTTCTACTTTACCTCCAAGGGGCCGCAGCGCCATACCGACGCCCATTATCCGGATGGTTCCTATCTGGTGTTTGGCCGCGAGGACGCTGGCCTGCCGGAAGAGCTGCTGGCCGCTAACCAGCAGCAGTGTGTGCGCATGCCCATGCGCAAAGGCGAGCGCTGCCTGAACTTATCCAATGCTGTAGCTGTGGGGGTATACGAAGTTCTGCGCCAGTGGGACTTTGCCGACCTGGAAACACACGGCCAGCTGACCCGATTTGAATGGAAGTGAGAACAAAGATGAGTGATGTGAAAGTTGCTTTTTTAACGGATTCCTGCTCCGACATTCCGCAGGAACTGACCGATAAATACGGCATTGATGTGATTGGGTTCCACATTATGCTGGACGGCAAGGAATACCTGGAACGCAAAGACATGACCAACGACCAGTTCTATGAGATGATGCGCCAGTCCAAAAGCGTACCCACCACCGCCGCCATCACCCAGCTGGAATGGGTGGATATCTATGCCAAATATGTAGACGCCGGTATACAGGACCTTGTGCACCTGTGCATCAACGCCGGTGGTTCCAGCACATACAATAACGCCGTAAAGGCTGCCGAACTGCTGGAAGACGAGCGCCCCGGCCACAAGATGAAGATTCATCTGATCGATTCGCACACCTACTCCATGCCGTATGGCTGGTATCTGTGCGAGTGCGCCCGCAAGGTGCGTGCCGGTGAGCCGCTGGATGCCTGCCTGCGCGAAATGCAGGACAAGCTGGCCCGGGTGGAAATCTGCCTTGCCGCATACAGCTTAAAACAGATGAAAAAATCTGGCCGTGTTTCCGCCGCCGCTGCCGTTGTGGGCGATTTGATGGGCATCCGCCCCATCATCAGCCTGAACGATGGCATCAGCAAGGTGGAAGCCAAGGTGCGCGGTGACAACAACGTGCCGCCTGCCATGGTCAAGTGGGTCAAGAGCCGCGTGGACGATGTGAAGAAAATGCCTTACATGGTTGCTTACTCTAGCTCCACCGCCAAGCGTGACGAACTTGTCAAGCTGTGCAAAAAAGAGTTTGGTCATGCGCCGATGCTGGTGTTCCAGCTGGGCGGCGTTGTGAGCGCCAACACCGGCCCGGATGGTATTGCCATTGTATTTGAAGGCAAGCCTCGCCGCCTTGTGGATTACGCGGTGCCGCTGCCGTAAAAAGAGGTTGCTTTTTTCTGCTCTTCCTGCCGCTGTGTGCGGGAAGAGCATTTTTGTTATGGTGTAAGACTTGTAAAACGGAGGATGTATGGAGCAAAAAAGTTTAACCCTGCGGGAGTGCCTGATCGGTGACCGCACCTTTTACCGCCATGTTGCGGTAGTGGTTCTGCCTATTATTGTGCAGAACACCCTGTCCAACGTGGTCAGCCTGCTGGATAATGTGATGGTTGGCCAGGTGGGCACCCTGCCCATGAGCGCCGTTGCCATCATCAATCAGCTGCTGTTTGTGTTCAACCTGTGCATCTGGGGTGCGCTGGCCGGGGCGGGCATTTTTGGTGCCCAGTATTACGGCCAGGGCAACATGGAGGGCGTGCGCCAGACCCTGCGCATGAAACTGCTGATTGCGGTCGGCCTGCTGGTCATCGCGTTCGGAGTGCTGCTGGGGGCCGGGCGGCCGCTGATCGAACTGTATATTTCAGCCGACACCACCGCCGCCGATGCCGCCGCCACGATGGAGTATGCCCTGGGCTACCTGCGTGTGATGCTGGCGGGGCTGATTTCCTTTGCGCTGACTCAGGCTTACGCCAGCACCCTGCGGGAATCCGGCCAGACAACGCTTCCCATGCGCGCCAGCATGATTGCCATGGGCATCAACTTTGTGTTCAACGGCCTGTTGATCTTTGGCCTGTTCGGCTTTCCTGCTTTGGGCGTAGTGGGTGCCGGTATTGCCACTTCGCTCAGCCGCTTTGTGGAGTTTGTCATCGTGGTCAGCGGGGCGCACCGCAGTGCCGAGCGCTACCCGTTCATGGAAGGCGTGTTCCGCAATTTCCACATTGACGGCAATCTGGCCCGCCAGGTGGCGATCAAGGGTTTCCCCCTTCTGCTGAACGAATGCCTGTGGAGCATGAGCCAGGCCATGCTGCTGCAATGCTATTCCGTGCGCGGCATCCAGGCCATTGCCGCCATGAACATTACCAACACCATCACCCAGATTTTTAACGAAGTTTTCCTTTCGCTGGGCAATGCCACGGCCATTCTGGTTGGGCAGGAGCTTGGTGCCAGCCGCATGACCGGTGCACGCCGCACCGCATGGCGGATGATCACCCTGAGTGTTTCCAGCTGCGCGGTGATGGGCACGCTGCTGGCCCTGTTCAGCCCGCTGATCCCCCACATTTACAACACCGAACCCGCCATCCGGGAGCTTGCTTCCAGCGTGATCCGCACGGCGGCGCTGTGCATGCCGCTGTTCGCCTTTGCCAACGCTGCCTACTTTACGCTGCGTTCCGGCGGCAAAACGCTGATCACCTTCTTTTTTGACAGCTGCTATACCTGGCTGATCAATTTTCCCATTGCCTTTGTCCTCAGCCGCTATACGGCACTGCCGCTGCCCATCGTTTACCTGTTTGTGAACGGGGTGGATCTGCTCAAGTGCATCATCGGGTTTATTCTGGTCAAAAAAGGCGTGTGGGTCAATAACATTGTGGCATCCAGCCAGGATGTCCCGCAGGCAGACTGATGGCGGGAGGAAAACGCATGAACATCCAGATTTTTGGCACCAACAAAAGCTTTGACACCAAAAAGGCGCAGCGCTGGTTCAAAGAGCGGCGTATCAAGTTCCAGATGGTGGACCTGAAAGAAAAGGGCCTGAGCCGCGGTGAGTTTGACCGCGTGTGCCAGGCCGTGGGCGGCTGGCAGAGTTAGGAGTTAGGAGTTAGGAGTTAGGAGTTAGGAGTTAGGAGTTAGGAGTTAGGAGTTAGGAGTTAGGAGTTAGGAGCATTGTATGCAGGCTGAGCCTTCCTGTCAACTGCTTTTTCTTGTAAATTCGCTTATTCTTGCTTTCTATTTGCTTCTTTGTTTGCTTTTATCTGCCCTGCATTTTGTGCTTCTGCCGGAATGCAGGGTTTATTTTTTATAGGAGATTGACATAACGAACGGGGTTTGTTATAGTGCTTTTAGGTTCCTATTTCATGTTGCTTTTTATGTTTTGTGAGGTATTTTTATGGCATATATTTTTGTGAACGTCAACCGTTCGGTTGGCACCATCAACCCCAACATTTACGGTCAGTTTTCGGAGCATCTGGGCCGCTGCATCTATCAGGGCATTTATGTCGGTCAGGCTTCTGATATTCCCAACACCAACGGCATGCGCAATGATGTTGTATCCGCGCTGAAAGCCCTGCATGTGCCCGTGCTGCGTTGGCCGGGCGGCTGCTTTGCCGATACCTATCACTGGCGCGACGGCATTGGCCCCAAGGAGAACCGCAAAACCATTGTAAACACCAACTGGGGCGGCGTGACCGAGGATAACAGCTTTGGTACCCATGAATTTATGGAGCTGTGCCGCCAGATTGGCTGCGAAGCATATTTCAGCGGCAATGTGGGCAGCGGCACCGTGCAGGAATTTTCGGACTGGGTGGAATACTGCAACATGGGCGGCATTTCCCCCATGGCATCAGAGCGCCGCGCCAACGGGCAGGACGAACCGTTCAACGTAAAATACTGGGGCATTGGCAATGAAGCCTGGGGCTGCGGCGGCAGTATGCGTGCCGAGTATTATGCCGATTTGTGCCGCCAATATTCCACCTACCTGCGCAACTACTCGCCGGAGCACAAAATCTTCAAGATCGCATCCGGCGCCAACGTGGCAGATTACCACTGGACCAAAACCGTGATGGAGCGCGCCGGGCAGGCCGTAGATGCGGTATCACTGCATTACTATACCCTGCCCCATCAGGATTGGCAGCACAAGGGCTCGGCCACAGACTTTACCGATGAGGAATACTATACCACCCTGCACAAGACCCTGCGGATGGAAGAACTGGTGGAGAACCACACCCGCATTATCAAGCAGTATCAGGGCGACCGCAAAGTGGGCCTGGCCGTGGATGAATGGGGCACCTGGTACGATGTGGAACCGGGCACGAACCCCGGCTTCCTTTACCAGCAGAACACCATGCGCGATGCGCTGGTGGCGGCCATCAACCTGAATATCTTCAACAACCACTGTGATACCGTCTGCATGGCCAACATTGCCCAGATGGTCAACGTGCTGCAGGCCATGATCCTGACCGAAGGCAGCAAGATGGTGCTGACCCCGACCTATCATATATTTGAAATGTACAAGGGCCACCAGGGTGCCAAGCAGCTGGAAAGCTATGCGGAGACCACCCTGCTGAACCACGATGACCAGGCGGTGCCCGATCTGCATGTCAGTGCCAGCCAGCAGGCAGACGGCAGTATTCTGGTCACTGCGGCCAACCTGAACGATACGGCAGCTATCCCTGTTACCTGCATGCTGGGCGGGGCCAAGCCCACCGGTGTAACAGCCCGCGTGCTGGCCGGTGCCCCCGCCGCCCACAACACCTTTGCCGCGCCGGAGCAGGTTGTCCCCGCGGAACTGAACACCAGCCTGACGGCGGACGGCTTTACCGCCACCCTGCCGCCGTGCAGCGTAGCCGCTTTTGTGGTGAACCAGTAATGGAAGCCCAGCCCAAGCGCTGCCGCCGCTGCTTATTGCAGGATATGGCGGACGAAAACGACTATTACGCCAGCGTGGTGCGCTACCGCGCCACCATGCCCCGCCGTGTGCGCACCCCGGATGCGGAATACACTGCCCGGCTGGAACATTGCCGCACCTGCCCCAGCCTTAACGCCGGGACCTGCATGCAGTGCGGCTGCTATGTGGAAATGCGCGCCGCCCGCACAGACATGCACTGCCCGCTGGATAACGCGCCCTGGTAACAAACCTTTCTATCATTTTCCCCCGCACCGGCAGCCCGCCCGGTGCGGGATTTTTTGTCTGCAAAGGCAGTATTTTGCTCTTTTGCTGCAATATTATGCCCCTTTCCCCCTTGTATCCCCCATTTTCATTTGTTATAATAACAATTTGTTGAGCAACTTAGGATTTTAGGCTCCGCCTGATTTTCAGGCGCAAACCCACCCAAGCCTGGCGGTCTTGGGCGCGGTCAAAATCTATCCGCCGGAGTGTAATTTTATGTCTACTAGCAAAAACAAACTGTCCGATCAAACCCTGGTACGCTGCGCCATGATCGCCGCAGTTTACACCGTGCTTTGCCTAGTATTGCAGCCGTTCTCTTACGGCGCGGTACAGGTGCGCGTGGCCGAAGCATTCTGCCTGCTGCCGGTGTTTGGGGCCGAATACATTGTGGGCGTTACCCTGGGCTGCCTGCTGGCAAATCTGCTGGGTTCCACCATGGTGGATGTGGTGTTTGGCACCGCCGCCACCCTGATTGCCTGCCTTGCCACCTATGCCCTGCGCAATGTGCGCTGGAAAGGGCTGGCAATTCCGGCGTCTTTCCCTCCTGTTATCGCCAATGCACTGATCGTTGGCGCGTTTGAAATCACTGTGTTCTTCTCGGATTCTGCCCCCACGGCCACCATGGCGGTATTCAACGCCGTTGCTGTTGGCGTTGGTGAGATCATCAGCTGCTGTGTGCTGGGTGTTGCCCTGGTCAAGCTGATCGAGAGCAACGAATCCCTGAACAAAATTTTTGTAGAACAATAACCGCTTTCCCTGTATTCATTAAAAGGAGCTGCCATGAAACCGAGCCTTGTTTTATGGGACTGGAACGGCACCCTGCTGGATGATGTTGCCCTTTGTGTGGACGCGCTCAACCGTCTGCTCCGCATCTATCATTACCCGCAGCAATACAGCCTTGCCCAGTACCGTGAGATTTTTGGCTTCCCGATTGAAGATTATTATATTCGCGCAGGGTTCGATTTTTCCAAAAACTCCTACAAAGAGCTTGCCGATGATTACATGCAGGATTACCTGGCCCGCGCCGGGGCCTGCCCGCTGGCAGAAAGTGCTGTGCCCGCCCTTTCCCTTTTGAAAGGTGCCGGGGTGCAGCAGGTCATTCTTTCGGCTTCCAACTTGCCGGTTTTGGAACAGCAGGTCAAGGAGCGCGGAGTGCGCCCCTACTTTGACCGCCTGCTGGGGTTGGATAATATTTACGCCCGCAGCAAAGTGGAAGTCGGCCTGGCTTATCTGACTGAACTGAAGCAGCGCGGTGCCGTACCGGCGCAGGCTATTATGATCGGGGATTCTGTCCACGATTTTGAGGTTGCCCAGGCGCTGGGCGTGCGGTGTGTGCTGCAAACCGCTGGGCATCAGAGCGCACAGCAGCTGCGTGCCACCGGTGCCCCCGTTGTTCCGGATGTTTTGGCCGCTGCGCAGTATTGCCTGAACGAACTGTAACAAGTTTTGGGATAGGAGATCATAACGAATGACGGATAGCGTAAAAGGCGCTCTGCTGACAATGTTCGGCGGCATGTGCTGGGGTGTTTCCGGCTGCGTGGGGCAGTATCTGTTTACCCGCCAGGGCATGGATTCCACCTGGCTGGTGCCCATCCGGCTGTTTTTGGCCGGTGTGATTCTGTGCATCTATTACGGTGTGCGCAACTGGCGCCAACTGGTGAACCCCTGGCGCAGCTGGCGCAACGCGCGCGACCTTGTGATCTATGGCCTGGCTGGCGTCAGCTTTTGCCAGTTCACCTACTTTTTGACCATCCAGCTTTCCAGCGCCGGTGTGGGCACCATTTTGCAGGATCTTTCCCCCGTGCTGATTCTGCTGGTGGTCTGCATCCAGCAAAAGCGTGCGCCGCGGCTGTTTGAGGTGTTCTCCATTGTGCTGGCGCTGGGTGGTGTATTTATGCTGACCACCCACGGCAGCCTGACCAACATGGCGGTTTCGCCCGCTGCGCTGGTCGTTGGTATTATCAGCGCGTTCTGCGTTGTTATTTACACCATATGGCCCAAAAACCTGCAAAAACAGTACCCCACACCCATGCTGCAGGGTTGGGCATTCCTGATGGGCGGCACCTTCTTTGCGCTGGTGTTCCGCCCGTGGCGGATGAACTACGTACCCAACGCGGCCGGCATTGCCGGTATTGCGGCGGTCGTGCTCATCGGCAACGTGCTGGCGTTCAGCTGTTACATGAGCGGCGTCATGTACATTGGGCCACAGAAATCCAGCCTGTTCAGCTTTGCGGAACCGGTTACGGCAGCCATCATCAGCACGCTGGTGCTCGGTTCCCCCTTTACCGTGTGGGACGCCATCGGCTTTGTTTGCATCTTTTTGATGCTGGTGCTGCTGTTCATCAGCAACGAAAAGCAGGCCAAAAGCGCTGCAAGCGCATGATAACCGGCCAAGTTCCAACAAAAGCCGCTGAAACAGTTTAATATTTGCATTTTACACCCGCGCAGGTTTGACACGGTACCCTGCGCGGGTGTATTATATTAAAGTATATCATTGTATCCAACAGGGGTTCCCCTGCTGATCCATTCGCCGCCATGCGGCAGAAATACAGGTGTTTACTTATGTCTTTTATGGAAAAACTGTTCGGTAATTTTTCCGACAAAGAGCTCAAGCGCATCAAACCCATTGCCAACAAGGTGCTGGAACTTGAGCCCGAAATGCAGAAACTTACTGACGAAGAATTGCAGGCCAAAACCCCATACCTGAAAGAAAAGCTGAAAAACGGGGCCAGCCTTGACGATATCCTGCCCGAAGCGTTCGCCGTCTGCCGCGAAGCGGACTGGCGTGTGCTGGGCCTGAAGCCCTACCCGGTGCAGATCATCGGCGGCATTGTGCTTCATCGTTCCTGCATTGCCGAGATGCAGACCGGTGAAGGCAAGACCCTGGTGGCCACCATGCCCGTTTACCTGAATGCCCTGACCGGCGAAGGCGTGCATGTTGTTACCGTCAACGATTACCTGGCCAAGCGCGACAGCGAATGGATGGGCAAGGTTTACCGCTTTCTTGGCTTGACGGTCGGCCTGGTTATCCATGACGTACAGCCGCAGGACCGCCGCAAGGCTTACCTGGCGGATGTTACTTACGGCACCAACAACGAGTTTGGCTTTGACTACCTGCGTGACAACATGGTGGTTTATAAGGCCAGCATGGTGCAGCGCGGCCATGCTTACGCCATCGTGGACGAGGTGGACTCCATCCTGATTGATGAAGCCCGTACCCCGCTGATCATCTCCGGCAAGGGCGAAGATTCCAGCGTGATGTACAAGCGCGCGGACGACTTTGCCAAAACGCTGAAAAAGTCTGTCATCGTTGAACTGGACGACAAAGTGGAAGCCGATGAACAGGTTGACGGTGATTACGTTGTGGACGAAAAGCACAAGACCTGCACCCTGACCGAAAGCGGCGTTAAGAAAGCCGAAGCATGGTTCAATGTTGAGAACCTGGCCGATGCCGACAACATGACCCTGCGCCACTATATTGACGGTGCCATCAAGGCCCGCGGTGTGATGCACCGTGATACCGACTATATCGTGAAAGACGGCGAAGTCATCATCGTTGATGAATTCACCGGCCGTCTGATGTATGGCCGCCGCTTCAATGACGGTCTGCACCAGGCCATTGAAGCCAAGGAAGGCGTGACCGTTGCTGCTGAGAGCAAGACTTTGGCCAGCATCACCTTCCAGAACTATTTCCGCATGTACAAAAAGCTGGGCGGCATGACCGGTACGGCTTCCACCGAAGCGGACGAGTTCAGCGAAATTTACGGCTTGCAGATCGTATCCATCCCCACCAACAAGCCCCGCGCCCGCAAGGACCTGCCGGACAGCGTGTACAAGACCATCAACGGCAAGTATAATGCCGTGATCGAGCAGGTTGCCGAATGCCACGCCAAGGGCCAGCCCGTTCTGGTTGGTACCGTCAGCGTGGAAAAGAGCGAGGCGCTTTCCAAGCTGCTGAAAAAGCGCGGCATTGAGCACAATGTGCTGAACGCAAAGCAGCATGAGCGCGAAGCCGAAATCGTTGCACAGGCCGGTAAGCAGGGCGCTGTGACCATCGCCACCAATATGGCTGGCCGCGGCACCGATATCATGCTGGGCGGCAACGTGACCTATATGGCAAAGGCCACCCTGCGCAAAGAGCTGACCCGCCAGATGAATGCCGACCTGGAAGTGCTGAAGGACGAATACGAGCACGCCAAAGCCCGTGCCAAGGCACAGGGCCTGCCCATCCCCCCTGCCCCGGACACAGCCTATGAAGCAAAAGTTGAAATGCTGATGACCGAGTGCGACGGCCATGCCGACACCCAGGATGCTGATATTCTGGCTGCCCGCAAGCGCTTTGACGAGCTGGTTGCAGAATATGAACCGGAAGTCAAGCGCGAAGCCGAGGCTGTGCGCGAAGCTGGCGGCCTGTTCATCATTGGCACTGAACGCCACGAAAGCCGCCGTATTGATAACCAGCTGCGCGGCCGTGCCGGCCGTCAGGGCGACCCCGGTGCATCCCGTTTCTTCCTGAGCCTGGAAGATGACCTGATGCGCATTTTCGGCGGTGAGCGCGTGCAGGGCCTGATGGATACCCTGGGCCTGGACGAGGACATGCCCATCGAGAACAAGCTGATCACCAACACGATCGAGAGCGCCCAGAAAAAGCTGGAAGCTTCCAACTTTGCCATCCGTAAGCAGGTGCTGCAGTATGACGATGTCATGAACCAGCAGCGCGAGATCATCTACAAGCAGCGTCAGATGGTGCTGGACGGCGAGGATATCTCCGACAAGCTGCACGAGATGATGAAGCAGTCCATCGACGAGACCTGCGAGTCCTTCCTGAGCGGCGAAACCGCCGACGATTGGGATTTTGCCGCCCTGCGCCGCCACTACCTGAACTGGCTGTGCCTGCCCACTGATTTCAACTACACTGCCGAGCAGCTGAATGATCTGAAGCGCGAGGATGTTGCCAAGGTGCTGTATGAGCGCGGCATGAGCATTCTGGAAAGCAAGGAGCAGAAGTACGGTGCCCCCATGATGCGCGAACTGGAGCGCATCTGCCTGCTGCGCAATGTTGACTCCAAGTGGATGGAACACATTGACAACATGGACCAGCTGAAGCAGGGCATGAGCCTGCGCGGTTACGGCCAACGCGACCCCATTGTGGAATACCGCATTGAAGGCTTTGCCATGTTTGACGAGATGATCGCCACCATCCGCGAGGATGCCGTACACATGCTGCTGACCATTGAAGTGCGCCAGCAGAACCAGGAGCCGAAACGCGAACAGGTTGCCAAGCCCACCGGCGAAGGCGCACCGGCTCAGGCTGGTGCCAAGGGTGCCACCCCTGTGCGCGTGACCAAGATTGGCCGCAACGATCCCTGCCCCTGCGGCAGCGGCCTGAAATGGAAAAAATGCACCTGCAAAGAGTATCACCCTGACCTGTAATTGAACCTTTTCCACCGTGCGGCGCGGGACTGACCCCTGCGCCGCACATTTTGATTTTATGATTGCTGCCTGCCCGGCTGCGGGCAGGCATAACGAGGTATTGTTATGAAAGCCAGAATCCAGCAGGAACCGCGCTGTGTGCTGCTGTGGCAGGTTGCCCCCGGCAGTGCCGAGCACGCCGCGGTGGAACACGCTGCACGCCTGAGCCGCCTGAAAGTCCGCCTTTTGACCGCCGCCGACCTGGGCACCACCATGGAAGCCCTTTGCACCGGGCGGCACACTGGCGGTGAAGCCGCCCCCGCCCCGGATGTACCAGAGCGCCCGGCCATGATTGTGAGCGGGCTGCGGCATGACAACGGCGATCTGGGCCAGTTTGTGGATGAAGTGCGCCGCGGCGGGGCGGTGATCCCGCTGCGCGCCATGGTAACCCCCACCAGCCGCGGCTGGACCCTTGCTGCCCTGCTGGCCGAACTGAACCGCGAGCATGAACACGTAGGAGGCCAGGCATGAAGCGCCGCCTGACCTGTGCGGTGCTGGCGCTCTGCCTGCTGCTGAGCGGCTGTGCGGCAACTGGAACCACCAGCCCCCAGCGCTACAGCGTAACTTGGTGGGATGTGTTTGACACCGTTACTGTCATCAGCGGCTATGCCGACAGTGAAGCCGACTGGAACACCCAGATGACCGCCCTGCATGCAGACCTGCTGCGGTATAACCAGCTGTATGATATTTACAACCACTATGACGGCATGACCAACCTGGCGGATGTAAACGCCGGAGCCGCCGCTGCCCCCGTTGCCGTTGGGGATGAGATTATGAACCTGCTGACCTTCGCGCAGGAGATGTACCAGGCAACGGACGGTGCCTGCAATGCCGCTGCCGGGGTGGTGCTGCGCTACTGGCACGATGCCCGCACCGCCGCGGGCGATGGAGCCGAGGTAAGCGCCGATATCCTGCCCAAAATCGCCGACCTGCAGGCTGCGGCTGCCCACTGCAATATGGATGATTTGATTTTGAACCAGAATACCGGGACGGTGTATTTTGCAGACCCGGAATTGCAGCTGGACGTTGGCAGCATTGGCAAAGGCTATGCGGTGGAGCAATGCGCCCAGGCAGCCGAAGCCCGCGGCCTGACCAGCGCCCTGTTGAACGTGGGTGGCAATGTGCGCGCCATTGGCACCAAGCCCAACAGCGGGCCCTGGGTTGCCGGGGTCGATAACCCCTGGCCAGATCAGGACGGCCAATACGCCACCGCAAGCTATGTGGATACCGTGGAGCTGCAGCCGGGGCAAAGCCTTGTGATCAGCGGGGACTACCAGCGTTACTTTACCGTGGACGGTGTACGCTACCACCACCTGATCGACCTGGCCACCCTGCAGCCTGCCCGCTACATGAACAGCGTTGCCATTGTAAGCAGTGACAGCGGCCTGGGGGATGCGCTTTCCACCGGTGTGTTCTGCATGCCGGTAGAAAAAGGGCAGGCTTTGATCGAGCAGCTGGATGGTGTGGAGGCCCTGTGGATGCTGAGCGATGAAACCATGTTGCAAAGCAGCGGGTGGGGAAAGTGAACGGCATTATTCCCCTGTAGAAACCTTGGGCAACACCGCATAATTCTAAGTTTGGCAACGCAGATGCCGTGCCGCAGCCGCCGAAGCGGTGCTTAAGCCGTAAGGCGGGAATTGTGCGGTGTTGCCTTAATTTTAAAAGAACAAACAGAAAAATCCGTATCCTCCTGCCCTGCTTGGCATTCGGGATACGGATTTTTGTTATATTGCTGATTTCATGCACTGGGCATGTTATTTCTGTGCAAAAAAGTCTTTGACCACCTGCACCACGGCTGCGCGGTCGGCTTCGGTCAGACCATAGTACAGCGGCAGGCGGGTCAGGCGGTTGCTTTCCTTTGTGGTGTATTCATCCACACCGGCAAAGCGGCCGTATTGGATGCCCGCCGGGGCGCTGTGCAGCGGCACATAATGGAAAGACGATGCCACACCGTGGGCTTTCAAATAAGCAATGAACGCGGTGCGCTGTTCCAGGTCCTGCAGCTTGACATAGAACAAATGCCCGTTATGCACACAGCCTTCCGGCACGGTGGGCAGCTCCAATAGGCCTGCTTCAGCCAGCGGTGCCAGCTCTTGTGCGTAATAATCCCAGCTTTGGGTACGGTCTGTATTGATGGTATCGGCCTGTTCCAGCTGTGCCCACAGGTAAGCGGCATTCAGATCACTGGGCAGGTAGCTGGAGCCATAAGAAACCCAGGTATATTTATCTACCTGGCCGCGCAGAAAACTGGCGCGGTTGGTACCCTTTTCCCGCAGGATTTCGGCCTTGGTCACGGTTTCGGGGTCATTGATGACCAGCGCGCCCCCCTCCCCCATTGAGAAGTTCTTCGTCTCATGGAAAGAGTAGCAGCCAAAATCACCGATGGTGCCCAGTGCCCTGCCCTTATAGCTGGCCATCACGCCCTGGGCGGCATCTTCCACCACCTTCAGGTTATGGCGGCGGGCGATCTGCATGATGGTATCCATATCGCAGGCCACACCGGCATAGTGCATCACACAGATGACTTTGGTTTTTTCGGTAATGGCGGGTTCAATTTTTGCTTCGTCAATGTTCATGGTATCCGGGCGGATATCCACAAACACCAGCTTGGCCCCAGCTAAAACAAAGGCCGTTGCCGTAGAAGAAAATGTGTAGCTGGGCAGGATCACCTCGTCGCCGGGCTGGATGCCGCACAGCAGGGCAGCCATTTCCAGCGCGGTGGTACCGCTGGTGGTCAGCAGCACCTTGCCCGCATGGAACCGCTGTTCCATCCATTCATCACAACGGTGGGTAAAAGGGCCATCGCCGCAGATTTTATTGTTTGCCATAGCCTGGCGCATATAGTCCAGCTCTGTACCAACCTGCGGGGGAATATTAAAAGGAATCATTGTTTTACTGTCAACTCGCAATCTATTATAACCACTCGGTCTTACTGGGCGCGGGTAGTATCACTTTCCGGCGTTTCGGGTTCAAAATTCAGCCGCTTTTCTTCCACCACCAGGGGACGGTCCATAATACGGGCGTTCATTGCCATGATGTACTCGCCCAAAAATCCCAGAAAGGTCAGCTGCACACCACCCACAAAGAACACAGCAATAATCATCGGGGCATAACCCGCAGCAAAGGTATTCCAGTGGATCAGCTTTGCCACCAGGAACACAAGCCCCAGGATAAAGCTGACCGCCGCGCAGAAAAAGCCGAAGAACTCCGCCATCCGCATCCCAATCTTGGTGTAGCTGGTAAAGCTGAGCATGGCGGCATCAAACAGGCTGTACCAGTTGTTGTGGGTCTTGCCTGCCCGGCGCTTGGGCTGGGTGTATTCAATCTCCTTGCGCTCGGGGCCAAGCTCCGCCACAATCCCGCGCAAAAACGGGGTGGGGTCGTGCAAATCACGCAGGGTCTGGATAAAGCTTTTATCGTACAGGCCAAACCCGGTAAACTGCTCGATCATTTCCACATTGCTCATCTTTTTGATGGTTTTGTAGTAACAATCCCGCAAAAAGTACATGACAGGGTTTTCCTGGCTGGTGGTCTTTTTCCCGATTACAATTTTGTAGCCTTTTTCCCATTCAGCCACAAACTTTGGAATCATCTCCACCGGGTCCTGGAAGTCCGCGCAGATGGTAATGGTGCAGTCCCCTGTGGTATGGATCATACCGTAATAGGGGCTGTTGAACTGACCAAAGTTCTTGCTGTTAAAAATGGCTTTGACCTTGGGATCCTGCGCGCAGATGTCCGTAATGATCCGGCGGGTACGATCCTGGCTTTTATTATCAATAAAAAGGATCTCATAGTCATAATCCGGGCAGTCCTTCCGAATCTCATCCCGCACCGCCTCATAGATGGGGCGGGCGTTCTCCTCCTCGTTATAGGTAGGGATCATAACAGAGATGACTTTTTTCTTCTCGCTCATGCAGGTTTCATTCCTTTAAGTTTAGTCTTTGGCCCACTGCCGCAATAGCCGGGCAGACCCTTATCACTATACACTATTTTGCAAAATAGGTAAAGAACAATTTATTTTCGCAGTTTTGCGTTTCAAAGTTCAGGCTTACAGGGCGGTCCGCCAGGGTGTAGGGCTCCTCGTTTTCCAGGCAGAAAGTCCCCTCTTTGGCAATGTGGCAGATGCCGCGGTAAAATTCCATGGCCGGGGTGCAGGCACCGATCAGCAGCGTTGCCGCCAGCAGAATGGTCACGGCATGCTGTGCAAGCGTACCGTCCCGCCATTTGGTGCCCACCAAGGCGATAAAGTACCGGGCACAGAGGATCATCAGGATAAAGATAGCCGGGATGGACACCCGCATGCAGAAATCGCACCCCTGTCCCACCTTAAAGAACGGAATGATGAAGAGCGACACGGCGCAGGTATAAAACAGCCAGCTGCGGCGGTTCTGCCGCCAGAGCAGCAGCAGATAGATGCCGGCATCCAGCAGGTAAAATACCAGCATGCCTTTTTGCAGGCTGGTCAGAACGTTTTGGCCAAAAGTCTGCTGCGCTGCCTGGTTCCCGGCGACAGTTTCGCCCAGAACGCTGTAGCCAAAGGCGTTATTGGCCAAAAAATAACTGGCCGTAATGCTGAGCACCACAACCAGCACCAGCACATTGGCCGGGGAGAACGCCGATTGCAGCACGCCTTTTTGACGCTGTGCCAGCAGAACAATGCCGCGCACCACCATAAAAATAACCAGCCCCACAAATGGGAAGGGGCCGCACATCAGGCAGGCCGTGCCCAGCAGCAGGTAGTTGCGGCAGTCTTTCTCCTGCAAAAAGCAGACGGTTGCCAGCCATGCCCCTACTGTCTGGTTGAACACCCAGAACAGGCAGGTCGTCAGGGAGCTGAACTGGAAATCATTCGTCCACCATTCCAGGTGCATAGCGTCATAGGCCAGCAGGTCCGGCAGTCGGCTGCTGTACAGCGCGCCGAGAATATCCATGCCGCTGAAGAAAATCAAAAACAGCAGGCCGATCCCCTGCTTTTTGCCGGTATCGGCACGCAGGTAGACCAACAAATTCAGCGCCGCCAGATAGGTGCCCAGCGCCGTCCACCCCCAAAGGGCCATACGGGCGAACATCCAAGCGGCATCCAGCCCAAACAGGGCGTATACCGGTTTGGTCAGCGCCGCCGGGACCAGCCAGTGCCCGATATAATACACCAGCGCCGTATCCTTTTGCGGGTAATACACCGGCCAGCTGTTTATGATCAGATCCCGGTAAATGGCGTTGCGGTAACCCCAGTCTGAGTTCTGGTAAAAAAAGCCCGTCTGACCGCCCAGGTAGCCCCACAACAGCATCAGGGCAAACAGCAGCACCAGCTTTGGCACCGAAAGCGTAATGCCCTGCTCTTCTTGCCCCACTTGCTTAACCTGCGGCGTTTTGCACACGGCATACCACCAGGCAAAGGCCAGCACGGCCAGGCCCGCAACGGCAAACGGCGCGCGGAGATACCCCGCAAAAAACACCGCCAGCGGCGCGGTGAGATAGGATAAGGCAAACGGCTTTAACTTTTGGTAGGTCAACTGCATAAATACTGTCTGGCTCCTGTTCGTCCATGCGGGTCCTGCCCGCACGGACGGGGTTATTCCTTATTGGCTTAATTGGTTTGCTTTTGCGTTTTTGCCCACGCAATGGTGGCGCGGATGCCATCGGCGAAGGCGGTGCGCGGCGCAAAGCCGGTATCCGCCGCAAGCTGGGTGATATCCGCCTGCAAAAACATGACCTGCTGCGGCCCGTAAGGGATTTTGCCCAGGCCAAGCGGCAGGGCCAGGTCGATGGCATCACGCAGGGTCTCAATATATTCCCGCAGGGGGCGGGCGGTGCCGCTGCCCACCGGGTACACGGCACCGCTGCGGCCATGGCAGGCCATGCGGTACAGTGCATCCGCAGCATCGGCGGAGTAAAGATAATCCCACTTCTGCTCCCCTGCCGTCAGGTCCGGGCACTGCCCGGCCAGCAGTTTTTGGATGGTGGCGGAGATCATCGTGTTGGGGCCGTCATGCGGGCCGTAAACCGAAAGGATACGCGCCCACACATGGTCCATGCCCAGGGCGGCGGCCTCGGTACGGCTCATCTGGCCTGCACACAGCTTGGCCATGCCGTACCCGTTTTCGGGGTTTGTGGGGGTATCGGCCCGCAGAACACCGTCCACACGGCCATACTCTGCCTGGCTGCCGGTACCAACAAACACACGGCAGCCCATTGCCGCCGCGGTGCGCACGGCATCAATGGTATAGCGGATATTCTCAATCTGAGCCGGCATATCATTGCGGCCCGCGCCAATGGTGTGCGCCCACGCCAGGTGGAAAAAGGCATCCGCCTGCACGGGCAGCCCGGCTGCGGCCATGCACTGCGGCAAATCCGCCAGGTTGGCGGCATCGCAGGCAACTACATACAGGTTTGCATCCTTGGGCAGCGCTACGGCCCGCGGGCTGCCGGGGCGGCAGACCGCCACCACGGTACACCCGGCCTGCAGCAGCCGGCTGCACAATGCTGTGCCCACGGCCCCGGTGGGGCCGGTCACGATTGCGGTTTTAATGTTACGTTCTATCATCATTCACTGCTCCGGCACCAGGGGGATAAACATCTGCTTTTCCAGCTCTTCCCGCGGCAGGAATGGTGCCAGGTCCTCCAGCGGCGGGCTGACCAGTGTGCCGTCCGGCAGACGCTTGGTGGCGCTCTTCGGCTCCCAGACCTGCTGGGTATCGGTAAAGATCTCGCAGAAAGTCGGGCCTTCTGCGGCAAGGGCGGCATCCACCACCTGTTTCATCTCAGCGTTGGAATGTGCGCAGGAATACGGGTAGCCGAACGCTTCGGCAATTTTGCGGAACTCCGGGAAGGACAGATCCCCGCTCTCCGGCCCAATGCCGATCTTGCAATGGTCTTTGAACAGGTTGTTCTGGGTCAGGCGGATGGAGTGGTAGCCGTTATTGTTGATGAGGAAAATCTTGATCGGCAGCTTATTTGTCAGGATGGTCTGCAATTCCTGCAGGTTCATCATGATAGAGCCATCGCCTTCCAGGCAGATGGTGGTACGGCGGCCGCCTGCAATGCAAGTGCCAATGGCGGCGGGCAGGCCGTAACCCATGCTGGCAATGGCGCTGTTGTTGGCCATGCGGCTGCCTTTTTGGATGACATACGCCTGATTGCCCACCACGCAGCAGGCGCCGTTGGAAACTGCGGTCAGGCTGTTTTCCGGCAGGCGGGAACTGAGGTAGCGCACAAAGGGGTACACATTGGCGGTGGTGCCGTTTTCTTCCCACTGGCGCGGCAGCACGGCGGGGTAATCTTTTTTCCATCGCTGGCAGGTTGCCAGCCAGTCCGCTGCCTGGCTGACAGGGGTCAGTGGCGCTGCGGCGGCATCCAGCTTTTGCAGAAAGTCCTTGGCATCCGCCCACACGGGGTGCTCCACATGCAGGGTGTGCTTTTTCATCTCGGCGCGGTCAATATCCACCATGATGACTTCCGCCGCGCGGGCCCAGGTTTTCCAGTTATAGCCCACTTGGCGGATGGAAATGCGGGTGCCCACAGCCAGAATCAGGTCTGCGTTCTGGATGGCCCAGTTGCCGGGGCGGTCGCCCATATTGCCGGCACGACCGCAGTAAAGCGGGTTTTCGTCCTCGATCAGGTCCACGGCGTTCCAGTAGGTCACAATGGGGATGTTCAGCTTTTCCGCCACGGCGCGGAACGCTGCGTACCCGCCGGAAAGCCGGATACCGTACCCGGCGTGGAACACCGGGCGCTTGGCGTGGCGGATCTTTTCCAGCACCATCTGCACGGTGGCATCGTCCACCGGGGGCGGCAGCCGGGCATCGTCCTGCGCCGGGTCATAGCCGGGCAGGCTGTCGGTTTCAATGTAGCCGCCCTGATAGTTGACCGGGATATCGATCCACACCGGGCCGGGGCGGCCGGTGGTTGCCAGGTGCCAGGCTTTTTCCAGCACATAGCGGATCTGGTTCGGGTCTTCCAGCATGGTGGCGTATTTGGTCATGGGGGCAACAGATTTGGTGATATCGTATTCCTGGTCGCCCACCGCGCGCAGGGGCAGGCCATCGGTAAACTGCGCGGCATAGCGGGCCGTGGTATCGTACCGAACCTGGCCGGAGATCACGAACATAGGGATGGAATCCAGCCAGCCGCCCACCACACCGGTCAGGGCGTTGGTGCCGCCGGGGCCGGTGGTAACGCACAGGGCGGCAATTTTGTTATCAATACGGGCGTATGCTTCCGCCGCAATGGCGCTTGCCTGCTCGTGATGGTTATAGGTAACATGCAGCGCCGGGTGGTGGCCCAGTGCATCATTCAGATGCATGGCGCCGCCGCCCACCACGCTGAACACATCCGTAACGCCGTGCGCCGCAAGAAAATCGGCCACATAATCGGCCAGACGCTGTTTCATTGAGAATGTCCTCCTTTTATTTAATCCGTTCAAGCTGCGGCTGAACCATTACAAAATACAAAGTTCTGGAATCCTGCGGGGCATCGACCCGCTTGCCGCTGTAGCTAATATCGATTGTACTTTCACCAAAAGGAACATCCACGGTATAGCGGATTTTCATGTTTTCCTGGCTGACCACAAAGGTCTGGCTACTGTCACCGAAGGTAATGGTAATGCTGGGGCGGTCAGAAATATCAAAGAAATAATCCCCCACTGTAAAGGTAAAGGTGTACCTTTCCGTATTCAGCTGCGGGTTTACCAGTTTGATCTCCGCACTTTTCTTGCACCAGTAAAACGGCAGCTCTTTGTTGGAGTTTTCAGGAGTATAATATTCTGTGTTATAAATGCCATCCCCCAGCTGCATGGTAATAGACGGCGCATTATACAGCACCCACACGCCATAGAAAACGGCAAGGGAAACTGCCAATGCACCCAGTGAAGCGCCGAAAGTAACCAGCGTGCTGCGTGCAGCTTTTTTATCTAGTTTTGATTGTTCAGGCTTTTTGGTTTTCAGCGCTGCCAACACACAATTTACTGCCTGTACAACGCCCCAGATGATAGCTGTCAGTATTGCCAACTGTACAATGGTGTTGCGAATATAAGAGTTACGCTCTTCAAAGATTGGAAGCGGCAGATTAAATACCATCAAAACCGCAAAAGGCAATATATTTTGACGTGTCATCACCTTTTCCTGTGCAAGAAAATACGCCAGCGGAATCAGCGCCATGCAGTAAATATAGTTGCCCTGGCTTTGGTACATCATAGCCACGGTAATCAGCAGCAACGCCTGCCATTCCTGGCGGCAGAGCAGAGCACACACAACCAGTACCGCCGCCACAGCAAAGGCTGCTGCAAAAAAAGATACCGTTGCATTGCTGGTTCCGGCAATCAGGTCCACCAGATGCGCCCCATGTGCGAACATGCTGTTGATACCATTGCCTGCCCAAGGTGTTTTACTTTTACTTCCAAAAGAGAACAAAATCTTCAGCCAAAGCTGCAAGCCGTACACGCCCTCCTGGAAGGCAAACACCGGGAGCACCAACGCTGCAATGCCATAAAACACCGTGCGGATTGCTGCTTTGAAATCCCGGTTTCTTAAAAGCATAACACCTAAGAATGCGGGATAAATTTTAAGTCCGGCTGCTACTGCCAGTGCAACCAATGCCAGTTCCCGCACCCATGCGCGCTTTGAACGGTGATACATGACGAAAAAAAGCGAAAGCCCCGCCGCCAGCAAAATAATATTGCCGCGGTCTACCGCATTAAGCACACCAAAGCTGAACAAGGCAAAAAACGTACTGGCCCTGGCCCACTGGGCATTTTGCATCACGTCACGGAGCAAAACCGCCAGCAAAAGAACCGCCAGCACCACAAAAAAGACGTATAGCAAAAAGCACGACTGTGTTGTGCGTAAATCAGTTTCTGTGCCGCGCATGGCAACTGACGCCTCAAAGTCATAGGTCCAGTTATCAGATACCGAAGCAGGCACCAGTAAAAACAGGGCATAAAAGAACAAATTTGCCAAGGGCGGATACAGTGTGTCAAACACCGCATACGGCTGGCGTCCACGAACATATTCAATGCTATGGAAAAAATCCATGCCGGCATCCAGTGTATCATGGTATAAAAAGTACGAAAGAAAATCACCATGGGTAACATACAGCGTTACCATAACCACAATGGCACACACTGCGCTGAGTACACAGTACAGCTTGGCCGTTTTTTTCCAGAACGGATTGCTCCCTCTTCCTTTTTTATCAAAAAGGCCTTTTCCCCGTTTCGTGTTATTCTCTTTCAGCACGCGCTGGCTGTTGCATTCATTCTGGCCATAATTCAGTTCCAGCTGCACCGATTTGTTCTCTTCCGGCAACAGCTGATCTAATCCAATGCTGATACCAGATTTATTCTCGTTATTTGTTGTCATGTTGTCCATACACAGCCTTGCCCTATTTCTGTTCCCGGTTATGTATCAGATATTCCCTGGTTTCCCATATTTTTTACCGATATATTTTGCAGTCTTATTTTCAACAATAAAGCACCGCCAACCAACCTCGTTGAGTCGGATGATGGTTAGGGATCCCGATACCGCACTTTTCCGTGCCGGATAAGCTCCACATCGTTGACGGGAAACATTTTGTCGTTTATCTTTCCTTAAATGTCCACAACTTGTTGATGATAAAATTCAGCGGAATCGTGACCAGCAAATTTACAATCGGCGCAATCGTTTTGCTGACGCTGAAGAACGTAACCTCTATCCAAAGCAAAACATTAGAAAGGATCGACGTGCCGCCGTAGCTGACGTATGTTTTTCCAAGGCGTTTCAGTTTACTGCGCCAATCGTTTGCATTCCCGGTAAACACAAACTTATCGTTCCAAAAAAAGGCATTGGCAATGCTCAGAATTGTTCCCAGAACGCTGCCTACCATATACAGGTCTGGGCTGATCCACAAAAAGATATAATACACCGCCATCGATACCGCCGTGTTGCTTACGCCAACAAGGCCAAACTTGATAAACTGTGCAAGCAGCGCAACAAATTCCTTTTTGCTTTTTGCTCCCAACAGTGCCAACATTTTTTGCATGGATCCCGTTCCTTTATTATTCTTTATAAGCAATCAAAAAGCAAAGCCTGTATTGATAATTTACCGCAGTGCAGCAGCCATTTTTTCTTATCAGCACGGCTTTGCTTTTTCTTATTGATTCATCTTATCAGCGCATTTTATTGGTTCACCGCTTCAATAATGATCTTTGCCATATAGTCGATCATCTCATCGGTCATGCCGGGGTACACGCCGACCCAGAAGGTGTTGTTCATGATAAAGTCAGTGTTGGTCAGCTCCCCTGCCACGCGGTAGGCGTCGGTGCCGCGGATCTGGTCAAAGCAAGGGTGCTTGATCAGGTTGCCGCTGAACAACAGGCGGGTCTGGACATTGTGGTCCTCAATATAGCGGGTCACGGCGTTGCGGTCCAGGCCGGATTCCGGCTTGACCGAAATCAGGAAGCCGAACCAGGACGGGCGGCTGTTGGCGGCCGGTTCCGGCAGGATCAGCTTATCGGCGGCCGGTTCCAGGGCTGCGCGCAGGCGGTCCCAGTTATGGCGGCGGCGCTCGATAAAGCTGGGGAACTTTTTCAGCTGTTCGCAGCCGATGGCGGCCTGCATATCGGTCACTTTCAGGTTATAGCCAAAGTGGCTGTAAACGTACTTGTGGTCATAGCCTGCGGGCAGTTCGCCATACTGACCGTCAAAGCGGTGGCCGCAGAAGTTATCATGGCCGGACGGGCAGATGCAGTCGCGGCCCCAGTCGCGGTAGCTCTTGATCAGGCGGTTCAGCAGCGGGCTGTTTGTATACACGCAGCCGCCCTCGCCCATCGTCATGTGGTGCGGCGGGTAGAAGCTGGAGGTGCCGATATCGCCCCAGGTTCCGGTAAAGCGGGTTTCGCCGTTGATGGTGTACTGGGTGCCCAGGGCATCGCAGTTATCCTCCACCAGCCAGAGGTTATGGGCATCGCAGAAGGCTTTGACGGCGGACAGGTCAAACGGGTTGCCCAGGGTATGGGCGATCATGACTGCCTTGGTCTTGGGGGAAAGAGCGGCTTCCAGCTTGGTCACATCAATGTTGTACTGCGGCACGGTCACATCCACAAACACCGGCACAGCGCCATACTGCAGCGCCGGGGTGACAGTGGTGGGGAACCCGCATGCCACAGTAATGACCTCATCGCCCTTTTTGATCTGGCGGTCGCCCAGTTCCGGGGCGGTGAGCGCCATAAAGGCAATCAGGTTGGCGGAGGAGCCGGAGTTGACCAGATTGGCGAACTTTACGCCGATCCACTTGGCAAACTCTTTTTCAAATTCATCCGCAAAGCGGCCGGTGGTCAGCCAGAAATCCAGCGTTGCATCGGTCAGGGCGCACATTTCTTTTTCATCAAACACGCGGGATGCATAAGTAACGCGGTCGCTGGGCTTGAAATCCGCCTTTTTTTCCTTAAAGTCATGGTAATATTCTGCCACCAGCGCCTTGATCTGCTCGCGGGCTTCGGCCTCATTGCTCCAATTTGCCATCGTCTGCTCCCTTACTCACTCAAAAATTCCTTGATCTCTTTGTCCATCTCCGCCGGGATATCCCCGCCGGAAAGCCATACCTTGCTGAACGCAACGGTCTTTTGCATACATTCCGCCATATGCCAGCGCGGTTTCCAGCCGAAGGTGGATTTCAATTTGCTGCAATCCAGCTTCAAAAAGTTTGCTTCATGCGGGGCGTTTGCCTCAGCGCGGTTTTCCCATGCGGCACCATCGCCCCACGCCTGGCAGAACAGGTCTACCAAGGTGCCGGTCGTCACACAGTCGCAGTCATCCGGGCCGACATTATAATAGCCGGCGTACCGGTTATCCTCATACTGGCGCTGGGCGATCAGCAGGTACGCCGCCAGCGGTTCCAGCACATGCTGGTATGGGCGGGTGGAATACGGGTTGCGCACACCGATGCTCTCCCCTTTTGCCATCGCACGCACACAGTCTGGGATGATGCGGTCATTGGCAAAATCGCCGCCGCCAATCACATTACCTGCGCGGGCAGTGGAGATGGCCACGCTGCCATCCGCAAAAAAGCTGTTTTTATAGCTGTGGGTCACCAGCTCCGAGCAGCTTTTGCTGTTGGAGTAGGGGTCGAAGCCGTCCAACGGTTCGTTTTCGCGGTAGCCCCAGCACCATTCATTATTCTGGTACACCTTATCTGTCGTCACGTTCAGCACAGAGCGCGGTGGGGTTTGGGCGGTGCGCACACATTCCAACAGGTTCACGGTGCCCATCACATTGGTTTCATAGGTATAGCGCGGGTCCTTGTAGCTGTCCCGCACAATGGGCTGGGCCGCCAGGTGCAGCACAATTTCCGGCCGAGCGGCATCAAAGGCCGCTTTCAGGCTGGCAAAATCGCGGATGTCGCCGATCACGCTGGTCATTTTGCCTTCCAGCCCTGCCAGAGAGAAGAGGTTGGGGGTTGTGGGCGGCTGCAAACTGTAGCCCGTTACCACCGCACCGACCCCCACCAGCATGCGGCAGAGCCAGCTGCCCTTAAAACCGGTATGCCCGGTTACAAACACGCGTTTGCCGCGGTAAAATTCCAAGTTCATTGTTGGTTCCACACTTCCCAGGGCGCACAGCCGGACGCCCACATTTTTTCCAGCATACTTTTTTCGCGCTCGGTATCCATGCACTGCCAGAATCCGCGGTGCACATAGCTCATCAGCTGGCCTTTGGCTGCCAGCTCGCGCAGCGGGGCCTGCTCAAAAATGGTATCATCGCCGCTGATGGTATCAAACACTTCCGGTTCCAGCACCATATAGCCCGCATTGATGATAGCCCCATCGTTGACGCTTTTTTCACGGAACGCCTGAACCGAATTGTCCTGGCCGATATCCAGCACGCCTTTCTGCTGTTCCTGCACCACGGCGGTCAGGGTTGCCAGCTTGCCATGCTGCTTATGGAACTTGACCAGTTCGGCAATGTTCACATCGCAGACGCCATCACCATAGGTCATCATAAAGGTTTCGTTGCCGATATATTTCTGCACCCGCTTGATGCGGCCGCCCGTCATCGTGTTCAGGCCGGTATCCACCACCGTCACGCGCCACGGCTCGGCGTGCTGGTCATGCACGATCATCTCGTTGCCCTGGGTGAAGTCAAAGGTCACATCGCTGGTATGCAGGAAATAATCCGCAAACCACTCCTTGATCATATGCTGCTTGTACCCGGCGCAGATCACAAAATCATTGAAGCCATAGTAAGAATACTCTTTCATGATATGCCACAAAATGGGCATACCGCCGATTTCGATCATCGGTTTCGGCTTGAACTTACTTTCTTCCGAAATGCGCGTGCCATAGCCGCCGGCAAGAATTACAACTTTCATATTTTTCACTCCCGTAAGCCTGCAGCGGAACCCTGCTTGCAGTCCCGCAAAAACTGTCCGTCCCACCAGCATTTCAACCGCCGGACAGTTTGGTACACACCCAGCCTATTTTTTATTACTATGATAGTATATCATTTTCACGTATTCAGTGCAACCGTTCCAGGAAACTTATCACACCTAGTAGGACTGCTTTTTATTCCGCGTTTTGCTCTTTGTTATCACATTTTAACGCTGCTTCTGTTGCCGCTGTGCAAACAATATTCTTTACGTTTTTTCGTGCGTATTTTGTCCCTGCCAGGCGGCCCACTTTACATTAGTAGGCAAAACAGGTATAATAGTTTAGTTAATCTGTGATATTGCGCCATTTTGCCATATTGCGGGTGCAGGCGGTCTTATTTTATCCTTGCTGCCTGTGGATTTTTTGCGGCACGCCGTGCGTTGTGCGGTACCGCTCCTATTAGGTCTGGAGGTTGCGCTCATGGGGCTGCAAAGCCTGCAATACTGTGCATTTTTGGTGGTTGTGGCTGCCGTTTACCTGCATTTGCCGGTGCGCATGCAGCCGGTGTTTCTGCTGGGAGCTTCGTGGGTGTTTTATGCGCTGGCCATGCCGGCCATGCTGCCGGTCACCATTGCACTGGCGGTGTTCACCTACCTGTGCGGCCGCGGCCTGGCCTGGCGGGGCGGCGCACACAAAACCGCCTTTTTGCGCCTTGGCGTGATCGGCATGCTGGGCATTCTGGCCTTTTTTAAGTATAACGGCCTGTTGGGCGGGGTGCTGCACGGCTGGCGCGCGGTGGCCATGCCGCTGGGCATCAGCTTTACCAGTTTTGCCGCAATCGCCTACCTGATCGACGCCACCCGCGGCGACTGCGAGGTGGAAACCAGCTTTATCCGGCTGGCGCTGTTCCTCAACTTTTTTGCCACCGTCACCCAGGGGCCCATCTGCCGCGCCGGTGCGCTGCTGCCGCAGTTGAGCGCCGAGCACCGCTTTGATGCCGCCCGCACGGTGCGCGCTTTGCGGCTGTATGCGCTGGGGCTGTTCAAATACATTGCCGTGGCGGATGTGCTGAACATGGTGGTGGATACGGTTTTCCCCCACTATGCGGATTACAGCGCCCCCATGCTGATTTTGACCGCGGTGATGTACACTTTTTATCTGTATTTCAGCTTTTCCGGCTATTCCGAGATTTCCCGTGCCACCGGCCTTGTGCTGGGGCTGGACCTGCCGGAAAACTTTAAGACCCCGTTTTACGCCACCAACTTTTCTGGCTTCTGGAGCCGCTGGCACATCTCGTTTTCTTCCTGGCTGCAGGATTATCTCTTTATGCCGCTGGCCTGGGCAGATCTTGGTCGCTTTGGCCGCCTGCCCACCGAGCTGTGCGTGTTCTGCGTGTTCTTTGCTTCCGGCTTCTGGCACGGCAGCACCGCGCCATTCATCATCTGGGGTCTGCTGCAGGCGGTTTACCGCGTGGGCGAAGAGCTGCTGCACCGCCGCTTTGGCAAACCCAAAAAGCGCGGAACCCCGGCCCATGTGCTGTGGGGCAAGCGGGTTGTGGTGTTTGTTTTGTGGACCATCAGCATGGTGTTCTTCCGCGTGGGGTCCGGCAACCTTTCCGGCATAGCCGAAAATCTGGGCGTTGGCGATGCTTTCGTCTACCTGGGCCGCTGCCTGATGAACAGCTGGTCCCCCGCCCGCTTTGCCGGGGAGCTGTACAGCACAGCGTATACCGGCTTTTACGCCAATACCATTATGGTAGCGGCTTATTGGGCGTTCGCTGCGCTGGCGCTGGCGCTTGGCATCTGGCTGGATCACCGGCGCAATTTTGCCTGCAAAAACAAACCGGCTGAGGTTGCCCTGGCAAGCGCCAAGCACCGCAATGCGCTGTATGTTGTTTTGATCGTTTTTATCCTGGTGGGGTACATCATGCAGAGCGGCGGCTTTAACGCCAACGCGTTCGGCCCCTATGCAGGGTTTTAATCTTATGGGAAAAAGGAGATTTCCGGCGTGAAGCATATCATCAAAAAATTGGCGCTGCTGTTCGTGCCGGTCTATCTGTGGTTTGCCTTTTTTGTGGCGTTTGAGCCAAACAATTATTTTGGCATCAAAAAAACAGCCTCTTCCAGCCAGCCGGTGGCCCGTGTGCGCGCCTATGAGCAGAGCCCCGGCACCAACCTGATCATCGGGGACAGCCGCCTGGCCCACTTTGATATGGACCTTGTGGATTCCCTGACCGGGCAAAGCTGGCAGAACCTGGCCTTTGGCGGTGCTTCCCTGAAGGAATGTGTGGACCTTGCCAACTATGTGCTGGATTCCGGCAACCAGGTGGACCGCATTCTGTTCGAGCTTTCGTTCTACACCTTAAACAGCAGCTATAACACCGACCGTTTTTCGGCGCTGGAAGCTACCCTGCGCAACCCGCTGGCCTACTGTCTGAACCTGGAATACAACGTGAACGCCCTGACCGTGTTTATGGACACCGTAAAGGGCACGCCGGACACCATTGAATCCGGCGACTGGACCGCGGCGGATTACCTGGATGATGCCGGGAACACGATTCCGCTGCACAAAAAGCTGTATGAGTACCCGGCGCTGATCACCACCCGCTGCCAGAACTGGACACTGAACGAAACCGAGCTGGCGGAGTTTTTGGCTATGGCCCAGCGCTGCGCAGACCGCGGCGTGGAGCTGACCATTGTGCTGCCTCCCATGGCCGCCAATGTGCGCACCGAGGTATGCGATGCCTTTGGCATTACCGCCGTGATGCAGGACGAAGTTCTGCCGCTGTTGGAAAAGCAGAATTTTACTGTGCTGAATTACGAATGGGGCACCAGCTGCATTACCGATGATGACACCCAGTTTTTTGACGGGTTCCACCTGGACGAAAAATACGGCCTGCCGGACTGGACAGCCGAACTGTTTGATGATATGCAGCGCTGATGCTGCCCCACCCCAAAAAGGAGGTCCCCTGTGGCACTGGACTTTTTGATTTTGTACGAACACACCGTTCGGGAATATGAGAGCGATCTTTTGCTCAAATTGGAGCTGGAGCGCCGCGGCTACACCGTGCGCATCCGCCAGCTGCTGGATGCCAAAGATCTGCGCCTGTTTGGCAAAGACAAGCCGGAAGTTCTGGTTGCCAGCTGCATGTATGACAACGAAGCCATCAACAGCCATGTGTACAACAACATTGGCAGATGCAACAAGATCGTCAACCTGCACTGGGAGCAGATGCTCTCCGATACGCAGGAGGAGGGCGATTGGTTCAACATGAACGGCAACGCCAAGCGCTGCGTGCAGACTTGCTGGGGCCAGCGCACTGCCCAGCGGTTACAGGCCCATGGCATGGATGCCAAGAACACCCCCGTGACCGGCGCTGTGATGATGGACTTTCTACGGCCGGAGTTCAAGGGCTACTTTAAGGATAAGGAAACCCTGTGCAAGGAATTCGGCCTTGACCCCGCCAAACAGCTGCACCTGTACATTTCCAGCTTTGGCTATGCCAGCATGACTGACCAGGAAGTGGCCGAGCTTTCCAAAATGGCGGGAACGGATTTTTCCGGCTTTGCCCGCACCAACCGCGTTTCGATGGAAAAAACGCTGGCCTGGTTTGACCGCTACCTGGGTGACCACCCGGAGGTGGAACTGGTATACCGCCGCCACCCCAGCGAATGGAAATGCAAAGCCCTGGACGAGCTGGCCGCCAAACGCCCCAACTTCCATGTGATTTTTGCGGATTCCGTCAAGCAGTGGATTGTGGCGGCGGATTCCATCTCCATCTGGATGAGCACCGCTGTGGCCGAAGTATACATGGCGGGCAAAAGCTGCCATATCCTGCGCCCGGTGCCCATCGAGCACGAGTATGACCCCGTCATCTACAAGGATGCTCACTATGTGACTAGCTACCCGGAGTTTGCCGCTGCCATGGCGCAGCCGAACCCGCCGTTCCCCATTGCACGGGATGTGATTGAGGGCTATTTTGACCCCTCCCCTGCCCCGGCCTACAAGCGGATGGCCGACCTGCTGGAGGAAGTGTACAAAAATCCCCCGCGGGATGAACCGATGGGGCCCGGCTTTACGCCGCACTTCAACCTGCTCAAGTTCTGCGCACTGGCGGGGGTACACATGCTGTACCGCCACAAGTGGGAACCCAAACGGGTGTTTGCCTTCTGCCCGCCGCTGGCCAACTTTGCCCAGCGCATTTACGGTTATGTGGACAAAGCCTATATCCCGCCGGAGGAGATCCAGCGCATGGAAGCGCGCATCCGGCCATATGTAAAATAAAGTTGTTTTTCCGGCGCGCTGCGGTGCGCCCGCTGCAAATGGGAGCCTGCCATGTCTGAACCGAAAAAAACTGAAAGCTTTGCCGGAAATGTGATGAAATACTCCATTGCCACCTACCTTGGCTTTGGCATTTCCGGCGCAGCGCTTATCATCAAGGGCGTCCTGCCCGCCGAAAGCTACGCCGTTCCTGCTTCCTTCATGGCATACACCATGTCGCTGATGAACGTGGGCATGCTTGGGCTGGACCAAAGCCTGCTGCGCTTTTACCACGAACCGCCTGCCGGTTCCACCGGGCGCAGCATGTTTGCCGCGTGTACCCGGCTTTCGGTGCTGGTCATGCTGCTGGTGGGCGGCATCGGCAGCATCTTTTTCGCCAAGCCGCTGGCGGCGGCCTTTGGCCTTGGGGCCAACGGTGCCGGGCTGGTGCCGTTTTTGTTCCTGAACGCTGCTCTGTACATGCTGGTGCGTTACCTCAACGTGCTGCTCCGGCTGGAAAACAATGTGCGCGCCTACACCACCGAAACGCTGTGGATGCAGGCCTGCCTGAACCTGATCTACCTGCTGCCCGGCTTTGTTACCCAGGACGCCCGCGCTTTTGTGCTGGGTGCGGTTTGCAGCTTTGCGGGGGTTGCAGTGTTCTATTGGCGGCGGGCTTCTAAAGGTCAAACGAAAGAGGCCCCTGTGCGCGGCCTGCGCCCCTATGCCCACATTTACCGGGCGGCACTGCCTTACGGCATTGTGTTGGCACCTGCGGCCATCCTGATCCCGCTGTACCGCGCCATCTGCCTTTCTTTTTTAGGCAATTACGCCCCCGCGGCGGAGCAGGGTTCGTTTGATTTCGCCTACACCCTGGCCCAGCTTGTCACCACCATTCAGGCCGGTTTTTCCACCTACTGGGGCCCCTATGTCTACGCGCATTACCGCACCGAGCAGGAGCGCATTGGCCGCATCCATGATCTGCTGAACCTGCTGATCTTCGGCTTTTTCTGTCTGCTGGTCATGTTTGAGGATATCATCTTCATCATCTTCCCGGCCAAATCGGCCTGCCTGCCCTACTTTCCGCTGATGATGCTGGCCGTGGTGTTCTCCATCCTGTGCGAAGGCACGGTGTACGGCAACACCATTGCCCGCAAGCCATTCCAGGATACGATTGGAACCGCCGTGGGCGTTGCGGCCAACATTGCCGTGTGCGCCGTGCTGGTTCCGCGTTTTGGCGTAATGGGTGCCGCGGTCGGCCTGGTAGCGGCCAATGCAACGATGTTTTTGTACCGCACTGTGACCGGGCAGTATTACTACCGCACCATCCCCAGCTTCAGCCGGACAATCTGCGGCTTTTTGCTGGCGGTGGGTGTGGCCGTGATCGGCGTGGTGTTCGCCCACAATTTTATCATCAAGTTTGTTTTGACTGCGGCAATCCTGTTTATTTACTGTAACATTTACCGTGCCCAGCTGTACAAGCTGTGGCAGATCTCTATGGGCTTTGTGCGGCGGTATCTGCTGCACAGCCAAGCATAACTACTGCAAAGGAAAGGTTGTATATCAAAATGAAGCATTGCGGCACACAAGAGTTGACCACCGAGCGGCTGGTCCTGCGTCGTATGACAACCGACGACTGCGAAATGATGTTTGGCAACTGGGCCAATGACCCGGAAGTGACCCGCTACCTGCGCTGGGAGCCCCACCGTGACTGGGTGGTAACGATGGCATATCTGAACGAGATCGTCAAACAATATGACCGCCCGGATTTTTATGATTGGGGCATCTGCGATAAAGTGACCGGTGTGCTGATGGGCAGCATCAGCATTGCCCCTGCCGAATCCTGTGAGCGTGAAAAGCCCTATGCCTGGAAAAACGTGAAAACCGAGCTGCTGGGCGGCATGTATGAGATCGGTTACACCTTGGGCAAAAAGTGGTGGAACCAGGGCTATGCCACCGAAGCCGCCACTGCCGTGCGCGATTACTGGTTTGGCATGGTAGGTGCGCCCTGGCTGGCCGGATTCCACGCGAGCCAGAATGTGGCAAGCAGCCGCGTGTTGGCCAAGACCGGCTTCCATTATGACCACGATACCGTTCTGCACCGCTTTGACGGCACCGAGGTGCCCTGCCTGGCCTGGTACCTGCTGAACCCCGGCAGCCAGAAATCCGATGAACCGGCAGCCGCTGCCCCCGCTGTACAGGCAGAACCAACGGAACCAGCGGAGAATGCCGAGACAACCGTCTGACATTCACTCCCCTGCCCCATACTTTTGCTGACCTGGCCGAATACGGCCAGAAAGGACCCCTATGGACGAAATGAAGGACCCCATCACCCTGGACTTTACCGCTACCCAGGCCCCGGCAGAGGACGCCCCTGTTGGGCAGAAGGCTCTGGACAGCGAGCGCCCGCCGGTGCGCGTTGTGCTGCTGGCGCTGGACCAGGGCAAGTTTGACGCCCAGCGCAGCCTGGATGAGCTTGCCGCCCTGGCGGAAGCCAACGGCATGCAGGCCGTTGCTACCGTGTGCCAGAAGCGCAGCACCCCCGAAGCCGCCACCCTTCTGGGAGAGGGCAAAGTGGAGGAAGCGCGCCTGGTATGCCTGAATACCGATGCCGAGGCCGCCATCTTTGACGGCGAGCTGACCGGCAGCCAGATCCGCAACCTGAGCGCGGCTTTGCAGGTGGAAGTGCTGGACCGCACGATGCTGATTTTGGAAATCTTCCGTGCGCGCGCCACCACCAACGAGGGCAAGCTGCAAACTGAGCTGGCTACCCTGAAATACCGCATGCCGCGCCTGCAGGGCCTTGGCGAGGCGCTGAGCCGCCAGGGCGGCGGTGGCGGCGGCGGTGGCGGTGCCCGCCGCGGTGCCGGTGAAACCAAGCTGGAGCTGGACCGCCGCTACCTGCGCAGCCGCATTGAAAAGCTGGAAAGCCGCCTGAAAGAGCTGGAAAAGCGCCGTGGTGAAACCCGCCGCGCCCGCCAGAAAAACGGTGTTCCGGTCATCTCATTGGTGGGCTACACCAACGTGGGCAAAAGCAGCCTGACCAACGCTTTGTGCGGCGCAGAAATTTTTGAAGCCGACATGCTGTTTGCCACGCTGGATCCCACCGCCCGCAAATGCACGCTGCCCAGCGGGTTACAAGTGATCCTGGTGGATACAGTCGGCTTTGTCAGCCGCCTGCCGCATGATTTGGTGGATGCTTTTAAGAGCACACTGGAAGAAGCTGCCTGCTCTGACATCATCTTGAAAATTGCCGACGCCAGCGACAGCGAAGCCGCCGAGCAGTTGAGCGTGACCGATGAAGTGTTGAACGACCTGGGCTGCGGGGATATCCCGCAGGTGACGGTCTACAACAAGTGCGACCGCACCGGTGTTGTCCCCTATGACCCGGATGTGCTGCTGGTAAGCGCCAAAACCGGCTACGGCCTGGACAGCCTGCTGGCCAAGATTGACGAGATTCTGGCACACCGTGTGCGCACCATTGAGGTACTGTTGCCCTATAACAAGCTGGCCCTGGCCGATGTGTTCCGCACCCGCGGCAGCGTTCTGAGGGGCTTTTGCCCCCGAAGCACGATGCGGGTACCGCAACCCGACATTATCGAGCATTTTGGCAACGCAGATGCCGTTCCGCAGCTGCCGGAGCGGTGCTTAAGCCGCAAGGCGGGAATTGTGCGGTGTTGCCCAAATACTGATTTTATTGCTGATTGTAGACAAAAAGGCCTCCATCCCTGCACGGTTCTGTGCTTGGGATGGAGGTCTTTGGTTTATTTGTGTGTACCCTGCGTTACGGCAAAATTATTCCGCCGTCAGCAGTTTAACAGCGCGGGAGGTGCCCAGGCGGTCTGCGCCCAGATCCAGGAACTTTTCCATGTCCTCAACGGTGGAAATGCCGCCGGCTGCCTTGATCTTGCAGCGGCCGCGCACGCAGCGGGCAAACAGCTCAATATCATGGAAGGTTGCACCTGCGGTAGAAAAGCCCGTGCTGGTCTTGATGAAGTCGGCACCGGCTTCCACCACGATATCGCACATCTTCTCTTTTTCTTCATCGGTCAGCAGGCAGGTTTCAATAATAACCTTGAGCACCTTATCCCCCACGGCCCGCTTGACGGCGGCGATATCCTCGCGCACAGCGTCATATTCCTTGTTCTTCAGGCGGCCGATATTGATGACCATATCCACTTCCTCGGCGCCGTTTTCCACAGCGGTCTTTGCTTCAAAGCACTTGGAAGCAGTATCCATTGCACCCAGAGGGAAGCCGACCACGCAGCACACCGCAACACGGCCCGCCATATACTGCACAGCCTGCTTGACATAGCAGGTGTTGATGCAGACGGATGCAGTATGATACTTGATGGCATCATCGCACAGGGCCTGAATCTGGGGCCAGGTAGCCTCCGGTTTCAACAGGGTGTGGTCAACTTTGGAAAGGATTTCCTCCTTGGTGTATTTCATTTGAATTCTTCTCCTTTTTTACAGGTCTTGCACAGGTGCGCCTGGTGCAGGCCGATGGTCGAAAATACAATGGCCGTCAGGCTGACCGTTGCGCCCACAATGCCCAGGATCAGGCCGGTCAGACGGAATGCACCGCCGCGGATTTTGTTTGTCATAAGAAAGCCCTCCTTATCATCGTCGGTTTGGTTGTTTCGGGTTTCTATCTGTTCTGTGTTGTTATTTCTTTTTGAAAATAAACAACTTGCTGAACACATAGTTGGATACAATCACGATAACCTGGCTGAACAGCTTAACACCCATGGCCCACAGGTCAGCGTTGGCTGCGGCAAATGCCACATGCGGTGCCAGCACGCTGACGCCCAGCCAGATGATGACCTGGTCCATGACCATGGTGCCAATACGGCAGGCCACAAACTGGCCAAACTCCGCCAGAGCAGCCTGGCCGCTGTTTTTGCTGCGGAACACAAAGGTGCGGTTGGTCCAGTAGGCAAACAGAATGCAGATGATATTATCCAGCACATTGCCAATGCCGGTTGCAAAGCCCGTGCCCAGCACAGCTTGGAACACGGCAAACAGCACCAGGTTCAACAGCGTGGCAAGCCCGCCAAAAAACAGGTAGGCAAACCCCTCATAATATTTTTTAATAAAAGCCTTTAATTTTTCCATGCAGTTTATCCTTTACCACACAGCGCAGGGAGGTTTGCAGCGCTGCTCGCCAGTGTACGCCAACAGTGCACACTGGCATATAACAAAAGGGGCCCGCCTGTTGCCAGGCAGGCCCCTGCTGCAATTCGGGGATTATTCAGCGTCCTCGGCAGCCTCGTCGAGGCATGCCTTCATGGACAGGCTGATGCGCTTGCGATCAAAGTCAACATTGATCAGCTTAACCTTGACCATGTCGCCGACCTTCAGAACGTCGGAAACCTTGTTCACGCGCTCGTTGCTGATCTCGCTGATGTGGACCAGACCGTCAATGCCCGGCAGAATGCGGACAAATGCACCGAACTTGGTGATGGAAACGACCGGAGCCTCGAACTCAGAGCCGATGGGATACTCGTTCTTGAGCTTCTCCCAGGGGTTGTCCTCTTCCTTCTTGTAGCCCAGGGAAACCTTCTGGTTCTCGGGGTCATAGCTCTTAACATACACTTCGATGGTATCGCCAACGCTGACGACCTCAGAGGGATGCTTGATGTTGTTCCAGCTCAGTTCGCTGATGTGGCACAGGCCATCCACGCCGCCGATGTCAACAAAGGCACCGTAGGAAGTCAGGCTCTTGACAACGCCAGTGTACTGCTTGTCAACTTCAACGTTCTTCCAGAACTCATCGCGCTTTGCCTTGTTTTCTTCAGCAGTAACCTTGTTGATGCTACCGACGATCTTGCGGCCTGCGCACTCGGTGATAACCAGCTTAACGTGCTGGCCAACCAGCTTGGTGTAGTCCTCGTCGCGGCGCATGGTAGCCTGAGAACGGGGAACAAACACACGAACGCCCTTGACGTTGACAACAACGCCGCCCTTGTTGGCTTCCATGACGTCGCCTTCCATAACGGTGCCGTTTTCGGCAGCCTCGGAAACATCCTTCATGCCCTTCTGGGCTTCAAAACGGACACGAGAAAGGGTGTCAACACCTTCCTGGTCATTGGTCTTGACAACAACCAAATCCAGCTCGTCGTCCACCTTAACAAGGTCTTCCATCTTGGCGTTGGGGTCATGGCTCATCTCGCTGAGCTTGACGATACCAGTGTGCTTGGAACCATCAATACCGACGACACATTCCGTCGGGGAAACGCTGATGACCTTGGCTTTTACGATCTTACCTGCGTACAGGGGCTTTGCTTCGGATGCAGCGAGCATCTCCTCAAAGCTCATGTCGTCACGGATTTCTTCACTCATACAGTTAAGTACCTCCTCAATTATAGACGAAGGCGTTGAAGCCCCGGCTGTTACGCCCACGATCCTGGCACCGTTAAGCCAATCTTTGTCGAGTTCATCAGCTGTCTCCACATTGATAGCTTTGGTATGCCGGGCCGCGACCTGCAACAGCTTTTGGGTATTGGAAGAATGATGACCACCAATGACGACCATATGATCGCATTTTTGGCTGAGGTCTTCCGCTTCCTGTTGCCTCGCCCACGTTGCATTACATATTGTATCAAATATTTTGGCATTTGTACACTGGTTTTTCAAAAATTCCTTGCAAGTTTCCCAGCTTTGGACATTGAAAGTGGTTTGCGCTACCGCAAAAATAGATTTTTGTTGTGTGAGTTCCGGCAGCAGTTTTTCCAGCTCTGCCAAGTTGGCAAACACTTCCACTTTTCCCGTAGTATGGCCCACAATTCCCTGTACTTCGGGGTGTTTGGCATCGCCTGCCACCAGCAGCATGGCGCCCTCCGCACCGGCCCGCGCGGCAATTTTATGGATTTTTGTAACAAATGGGCAGGTGGCGTCATGATACGCCAGGCGGCGTGTTGAGATTTTATCATACACACTCTGCCCAACGCCGTGGCTGCGGATGACAACCTCGTAGCCGTCCGGCACATCGTCCACACTGTCACAGGTAATGGCACCTTTGCTTTCCAGATCCTCCACCACCTGCGGGTTATGGATCAGCGGGCCAAGGGTTGCCACCGGGCGGCCCTGCTCCAACAATTCATAAGTCAGCTTGACCGCGCGGTTTACCCCAAAGCAGAACCCTGCGGTTTTTGCAAGAATAATTTGCATGGTTATTTCTCCCTGCATCGCGTTTTAGAAATGATTTTCTTCGTACAGGCGTTCCAGTTCGGTTTTCAGGCGGGTGCGCAGGGCACGCAGCTTGGGTACCGAGCGGCGCGGGTCCTCTACCTTCATCTCCTCTGCCGGGATGGGGGTGCCAAAGCAGATGCGGATGCGGCAGAACATGTGCATGCGCTTATCCGGCGTATCGTAAATAATGCGGCAGGGCACCATGTCGGCATCGGCGTTGCCGGCAATCAGGAAAGCACCGCTTTTTAAGGTCAGCAGTTCGCCGGTCTTGCTGCGGGTTCCTTCAGGGAAGATCAGGATCGGCGTGCCGTTTTTGCATTCGTCTGTCACTTTATTAACGGTGCCCATATCGCCCTTGCCGCGGTCAATGGGCACCGCGCCCATGCAGCTCAAAAACCAGCCGATCAACGGATTTTTGAACAGCTCCTGCTTGGCCAGGATGGTATAGCGCTTCCAGCTGAACACCGCTTCCAGAATATAGACCGGGTCCAGATCCGAAAGGTGGTTGGATGCGATAACATGGGCACGCCCGCGGGGGATGTTCTCTTTGCCGACCACCTCAATGCGCCACAAAATATGCAGCAGCGGCCAGACGATCGGCAGCAGGATCCAATAAAGCAGCATAGTTTTCCACCATTTCTTAGTAATTGGTTAAATGTTTGTTGTTCTGTGTTTTTGGGTACGTTGAGCCGTCAGGTTATTGCCCCGTGTATTGTCGGAAGAGATTACCTACATTTTTCCAGGTGCAACGCTCTCCCCTGCTCGCAGCGCGGCTTTTATTTTGCGCGGTCCTGAATGACTTTTTTCAGGGCTTCAAAGCTCTGGTCAAAGTTCAGCTCGCTGGTATCCACCAGCACAGCGTCTTCGGCCTGGCGCAGCGGGGCTGCTGCACGGTGGGTATCCTGATAGTCGCGCGCGCGGACATCGGCCAGAACATTCTGGTAGTCGTGCTTTTCGCCTTTCATCAGCAGCTCTTTATAGCGGCGCTCTGCGCGGGCTTCCGGGGTGGCAGTCAGGAAGATTTTTACCGTTGCGTTGGGCAGCACCACAGTGCCGATATCGCGGCCATCCATCAGCACATCGCGGCTGGCGGCCAAAGTGCGCTGGGCATCCAGCAAAAAGGTGCGCACAGCCGGAATCGCCGCCACAGCGGAAGCTGCCATGCCGATCTCCTCGGCACGGATGGCCGAGGAGACATCCTCGCCGTTCAGGTAAAAGTGCTGGGTGCCTTCCTCCAGCTTGGTATCCAGGTGGATTTGCGGCAGCAGGGCCTCCACGGCAGCGGCATCATGCGGGTCCTTGCCCTGGCGCACGGCGTACAGGCCGATGGAGCGGTACATGGCACCGGTATCTACATAGGTAAAGCCCATATCCGCAGCAAGGCGTTTGGCAAGGCTGGATTTGCCCGCCCCGGACGGGCCATCGATTGCAACAGAGATCATCAGAAAAACTTCCTTCCGTTATAGTACTGTGTTTGTAGAAATAGGCGATATTTTCGACTTTTCTGATACACCCTAGGTATCGTTTCCTATCGCGCGCACCGCAGCTTGTGCGGTGGCCCATGCAATTTGCAGGTTGTAGCCGCCGGTGCGGGCATCCACATCCAGCACTTCGCCCGCAAAATACAGGCCGGGGCACAGCTTGCTCTGCATGGTTTTGGGGTCAACCTCTTTGGTATCCACGCCGCCAGCCGTAATCACCGCGTGCTGCAAATCGCCCAGTTCGCTGATGGGCACCTGCCAGTGCTTGCACAGGTGTACCAGTGCCATCTTCTGTTCGCGGGTGATCTGGGCGGCACGGGTGGCGGGGTCAACGCCCCACTTTTTAACGGCAACCGGCCGCATCGAGTTGGGCAGCAGCTTTTCCAGTGCACCCTGGGCACTGTGGCCGCCAAGGGCCGCAAAGTCGCGGGTCAGGCGGTCATACAGTGTTTTTTCATCCAGGGCAGGCTTCAAGTCAAACTCTGCAATATAGCGGTGCAGCTGCACATCATCAATATAGGTCGAAGCCGAAAGCACCAGCGGGCCGGAGATGCCAAAGTGAGTGAAAAGCGCTTCGCCCTGCTCAGTAAACAGCGGTTTGCCGTCTTTCAGCAGGGTCAAGGTCACGTTGCGCAGGCTTAGGCCCATCATCTGGCGGCAGGCCGGATCCGGGCTGACCAGGCTGCACAGGCTGGGCTGGGGCGGCACAATGGTGTGGCCCGCCTGCCGTGCCAGCTTATAGCCGGAGCCATCGCTGCCGGTGGCGGGGTAACTGGTGCCGCCGGTAGTAACCAGAACATGGGCTGCGCGGTGGGTTTTGCCATCCGAGGTGCGCACGCCAACACAGCGGCCATCCTCAATCAACAGCTCCTTGGCGCTGCCATGCACAAATTTGGCGTCGGCGGCATAGCTGCGCAGGGCGGCCAGCACATCGGCGGCACGGTCGCTCTGCGGGAACACCCGGCGGCCGCGTTCCGTTTTGAGCGGCACGCCAAGGGATTCAAACAGTTCCATAGCGCTTGCCGGAGAGAATGCGTACAGCGCGGAGTACAAAAAGCGCGGGTTATGGCGCACATAGTTCAAAAACTCGCGCACATCACAATCATTGGTCACATTGCAGCGGCCCTTGCCGGTAATCAGCAGCTTTTGGCCGGGGCCTTTGGGGTTGTGTTCCACCACGGCGGTGGTCAGCCCCCGTGCGCAGGCGGCACCGGCGGCCATCAGGCCCGCCGCACCGCCGCCAATAATCAACAGATCCGTCATTCGGTGATGACTCCTTTATTGCGGTAGCAGATCAGGCACCCGTATGTGTACAGCAGCAGCAGCGGGTGCACGGTGGAAAGATACATGGTGGATGTGCCAATGCCAAAGCTGGAAACCTCAACAAAGGCGATCATGCCGCAGCGCAGGGCTGCCATAGCCAACAGGCCAAACAGCAGCAGCCAAGGCAGTGCTGCCCCTGCCGTGCGGCGGCGCAGAACCATGGGCAATGCGCACAGATGCCGCACCGCAGCCCACACAAAGGCCAGCGGCAGCAGCACCGCGTACACGCAGCGCAATACGCCAAGCGCGCGGTAGGCCAGCTTTTGCAGCGGCGCATAGTAGGGCGTATCCTTGCCCGCTTCAGCGGCATTATTAAAGTTACAGTGCAGGTAGGCAGACCATTGGGCAACGTCCTCGGTGGTCCCGATAGAGCGCAGGGTCTGGTAATAGGCCGGGCAATCCTGGAAGGTCAGGGCCCAGAGGGCGCTCTTGGCAGCTTCCCGGATTGCGGGCAGTACATACTGCGCACGGATGGGCTGGCTGGTGGCGCTGCGCCTGCCGCTGCGGGCGGGCAGGGTGCCGTTATCACAGGCAGTATTGATGGCATCGGCTACGCTCTGCCAATAGGCATCGGCGGTGGCAGCGTCGGCGTAAATGCCCTCATACTGGGCGGCACGGCGGATTGCCCAATAAAAGCTGCCCGCACGGTAATCGTCCAGTTCCGGGTCGCGGAAATCATTTTGCAGCTGGGGGTCCTCCTCCAGCCAGTATTGCAGGCATTGCAGCTGCGGGATCTCGGCATACAGCTTTTCGCGCGCATCGGCGGGCACGCTGAGCAGCGGCTCGTCCGAATCCGTCGCCACGCGGGTCATGGCACCCATCGCATCGGCAAAAGAGCCCTCGCTGAAATCCGAAAGCCCCCACACGCCGTACCAGTGCTGGTTCAGCGCGCAGAAAATGCCCACCCCTGCCGCCAGAACCGCATATGGAATCACCTGCGCCGCGGCGCACAGCCAACGGCGGCGGTGCAGCAGCACCACCAGCATGCAAAGGGTAGCCGCAATGGCAAAAGGCAGCAAAAACAGCCCGGCATCTTCACGGTTCAGGTAACCGCAGGCAAGGCCAACGCCCGCTGCCAGCAGCCACGGCCAAAGGGGTGCCTGCTGGCGGGTATAAAACACAGCCCGCAGCGCCGCCCCCGCCATACCGGCAAAAAACAGCAGGCAGAGCGCCGGGAAGATATTATCCCGGTAAACGCGCAGCGTGTAAGACGCCCAGCTGGACGGCAGAAATGCCAGCAGCGCGTACAGCAGCAGGATCAAGGCTCTGGCCTGGCCCGCCGGGCTTTTGCGCCACAGCGGGCGCAGAGCAAACGCCGCCAGCAGCGCTGCAGCACACCACAGCAGTGCCCCGCCCAACAGGTAGGGCAGGTGCAGTTTGTTGAGCAGTGCCAGCCAGACGGCAAAAAACATGCTTTTGGAAAGCGTTAAATAGTCGTATTCCCCCAGCCACTGGCCGCTGGTGATGGCGTTGGCCGCGCGGAACATCAGTTCATCGTCCAGCGGGGCGCCGCCAGCCCACATATAGGCCAGCTGAAAATGGGTGACTGCGCAGCGCAGCAGGGTGATAAATTATCTGCGCTTTTGGCTTAGCAGCTGCCGCACCTCGCTCGCCGTATCGGCACTTAGAATTATGCGGTATTGCCCTAAGCAAGGCGTTTATTCCAGCCAGGGCAGCGGACGCACAATGTGTGCCCCTATGGAATTATCCATTCTGGCTCGCCTGCTGCAATGCCGCCGCATGGCGCTTGGCAGACTGGAACACATAGTACAGTGTTGCCATAATGGCCACCGTTTCCAGCAGTTTAGCCCAGGGCGAAACCACATCTTTCGGCAGGCCGCACAGCAGGGTGCAGACTTTGGGTACCGCAAAGGCAATGACATCCACCAGCAAAATCAGGATACTGCCCCATGCGGGCAGGCTGATATGCGGCAGGCAGAAAATAGCGATGGCAGGCAGCGCCAGAATGATATAATCATGGCTCTGCTTATAAAACCACATAACGGAAACCACCGCGGTAACGGCGTACCAGAGCAGCCAGTCATTATCCAGCTTTTTGCGGAACATCCAGGCCGCAGCAGCCAGCAGAATCACACCGCCCACAGCGACATCCAGCAGGAGAACCACCTTGGTGGAGATGCCAAAGCCCAACAAAAAGTTGAACAGCCCATAATAAGAGGTATTATAGCTCAACCCCTGGTCCATGATATCTGTCAGCATGGAGATGGGACTGCTTTCGGTTAAAATGGCCGCCAGCAGCCAGGACCCCAGCACAGTGCCGGAGGTAACGGTTATTGCTTTCCAGTGCTTTTTGCAGAGCAGCGGGAACAAAAACACAAACGCCACCTGCGGTTTGCACATGGCAACAGCCAGCAGCAGGCCCGCCAAAGTCTCACTGTCCTCCAGCACGCACATGGAAAGGATAACACAGCAGCACACAATGCCGCTCTGGTTGCCAAACAGCACCGCATTGGCCCACATGCTGGGGGCAAACACCAGCAGCGATGCCAGCACGGCCATGTATTTATCCTGCACATAGCGGTGGCGCAGCAAAAAGCGGCCCATGCACAGCGCCGTGACAAGCGGAGCGATAAAATCCAACGCCAGAATGTACACGCACATCGCGCTGTACGGCAAAAAGCCGGGGTTGATTACATTGCCCAGCACATAGGCCCAGGGCACTGTGCCCCCCAGGGAAGCATCCAGCCAGCCGATAGATTCGATGGACGGCACGCGGCTGTGCATCACATCAAAGGGGTTCAGCCCGTGCAGCACATAGGCACACTCCTGCCAGCGCAGGCGGGCATCCCACAGGTACAGGCCGTCAAAGATCAGATAGCGCCCCAGGTTGGCCGCCATGATTCCCAGAAAGAGCACCACCGCAAACAGCCGCAGGCGGCGCTGGTCATATTGCTGCATCAATGCGGTGGTTCCCTCCCTTCCCCGCCTGTGCAGGGTTTACTTTTGGATTTTCTCGATGCTCTCGATCAGGTAGTTCTGCTTTTTGAACACCAGGTCCACCAGCAGCGAAAGATATTTGATGATGATGGTCAGCACAGCAAACAACCCGGCAAAGCCAAGGGTCAGCACAAACATCATGGTGGTCCACCCTTCAATGGGGTGCCCGGCGCAGAAAATGATCAGCGTGTAGGCCAGCTCCGCCAGCGCCAGGAACATCATCACGATGGCAATGCCTGCACTGAGCTTATACCCGGCATCGGTATACAGCGCCAGACTGTCCATGGCAAGGGCAAAGCGCCCGCCGGAATTATCAGTCAGGCGGCCATCAAATTCCAGATCGGTCATTTTTAAGCCGGATGCCGCATAGGCCGCTTTGCGGTAGGGCAGCGTTTCACTGGAAGCATGCACGCGGTTGATGGCGCGGCGGCTGACCAGGCGGAACGCATCGGTGCGCAGCTTGTAAGCCGAATGGCTGTTGCCGTTGAACACGCGGTAGAACATTTTGCTGCTGCCAGCCGTGGACCGCGGGCAGACGGATACAATATCGCTGCCCGCCATGGCGGCACGGTAAGCTTCAAACACCAGCTCAATGGGGTACGGTGTCTGGGTGGAGTCAAACTCATACACATAATCGCCGATCGCGGCATCCAGGCCCGCGTTCATGGCGGTCTCGCGCCCCTGGTGCAGGCTCAGGTGCAGGATGGTCAGCGGCTTTTCCAGCGCTTTGGCCCAGTCCCGCAGGGTGGGGATGGTATCATCGGCGCAGGCGTCATCCACGGCAACCAGCTCATACTGTTCAAAGTGCTGGTCCAGCACGGCGTTCAGCGCCTTAAAAAACCGCACGGCCTGGGCACCATCGTTGTGCAGGTAGACCACAGCCGAGATAAAATTCTTTTCTTTATTTGTCACACTCATACGTTCAATACCTCGTCCAGGTCATACACGGTGTTGATCTTGCCGGAAAGTACGCTGACCAGCATCGGTTCGGTGTTCATCACGCGCACCACGGTGGGGCGGGAATCATCTATTTCGCTGGCTTTCAAAATCGGCTTCATGCTGAACAGGCTGCCCTGATAAGCAAAGCCGTACTCTTCTTTCAGGTATTTGCGGGCCAGCTGGCTCATGTAGGGCCAGGCGCTCTGCGGCTTAGCCGGGCATTCGTTGCAGTTATACAGGCTGCCCGGCCTGCATTTTCCCTCGCTCTGCTGCTGGCAGGGGAAGGTTGCTACCGCATCATAGCTGGTTTCGTGGGGAGTAAAGGTCACACTGGTCAGGCTGTGCAGGCCGGTCTGGCCAAAGGGCATCAGGCTGAAAAACGGGCCGTCCATCACGGTAATGCCGGTATTTTTCAGCCGCTCATCCACCGTGCACAGGATGATCTCGCACTTTTCGTATTTGATTTTGAACGGCGGCAGGCCCAGCATGGCGTGGATATCGTTCACTCCCGCATAGGTTGCGTTCAGGATGAACGGTGCTTCCACCGTGGTATCCCCTGCCGTTACCCGCCACACGCTGCCGGCTTTTTCAATTTTGTCCGGCTTATGGCTGTACAGAACCTGCACATTGGGCAGCTTTGCCAGCTGTTCCAGGAACCAGTTTTTCAGCACCTGGGCATCATAAGTATACTCGGTGGTCAAAAATGCGCCATCGCACATACCGTTATTAAAGTAGCGCTCCGGGGCAACATCATCACAGCGGATCTTGGCCGCGGCGCAGAAGCGGCGGAATTCGGCCGCATTGGTCCAGCTGAAATGTGCGCTGGTGGCATAGATCTGGTCAAAGCTTGTGTGCAGGCAGAAATCATAATCCCGGCAGAAGCGCTGGAAGTAATGTGCGCTCTTGATGGCCGTGGAGTAGCTGCGCGGGTAATGGTAGCCCATGTGTACGCGGGCCTGATTGATATAGGTCGCGCGCATGAACGGGGCGGGGTCCCGCTCCAGCACCAGTACCCGCTGGCCTGCCGCGCCGCACTTTTGGGCTGCGTACAGGCCATACAGGCCAGCACCAATAATGATTTTATCCACTGTCATGCACAGGACCTCCGATAATCTATTACTATGCCGGGCACCCCTGCCCGATTACGGGTTATACTTGCCCGTTGCGGCGGCAAACAGCACCTGCAGCAGATTGCTGTTGCCCTTAAAGCCGCTGATCTTGGTCGGCGTTTTGCCGGATGCCGGGTATGCGCGGGTCACGGGGACCTCGCAGGCGCGCAGACCCAGCTGAGTGGCACGAATGCTGAGGTAGGCCAGCAGCTCGTACCCCATAAACACATCCCGCAGCGGCTGCACATCGGGGTGGGTCAGGTATTCGCGGCTGTAGGCGCGGTAAGCGTTGGTGGTGTCGGTAAACCACTGGTGGGCTGCCGCGCTGATGATTGGCGCATGGATCAGCCGTACCGCCGCATAGCGCGTTTTGGGCGTATTGATGGCATGACCGCCGGGGATAAACCGGCTGCCCTGCACAAGGTCATAGCCTTCTTTCAGCTTGGCAACAAATTCCGGAACATCCTCGATGGAATCCTTATTGTTGCCGTCAATGGTCAGCACGCCCTTATAGCCAAAGGTCAGGGCAAAATGCAGGCCCATGCGCAGCTGGGCACCCTGTTTGCCGGGGCCGGTTTTGACCAGCAGGGTGTTCACCCCGTACAGCTCCAGCGTATCGGGGTTCATGCTGCCATCGGTGGAGCCGCCGTCGCAGATGACAATATCCACCAAACGGTCCACCCCGGCTTTCTGGGCGCGGCCCAACTCGGTCAAAATGCGGGAGCCCTCATTGATGACGGGGATCAGCAGGCAGTAATCGCTGCTTTTGGGCAAAAAGGCGGTGCAGGTATAATCCGGCACGCCGGGAACATTCTGGATCGGCACTGGCTGCAGGCTCATGCAAACACCTCCGCAATATAGGCAAGGGTCTTGCGGACGGTTTCCACATCCGTCCGCTTCATCTCAATGGAAACATCGCCGCTGTAGCCAACGGCTTTCAGCAGCATGGCAAGTTCTTTGTGTTCCTGGCGCGGAACAATGGGTTCCAGCCCCGGCTCACTGATATGAACATGGCTGACGTATTTGATATCATCCACAAAATCCCGCAGGCGCTCGCCGTTGGAGATCATGGTGGAAAGGTCCAGATTAACCGCAAGGCCGGGGCTTTGCAGCCGTTTGACCATGGCAAAAGCATCGGCTGTATTGTTCAGGTAGTTGGTGTATACCGGGGGGTTGGCCTCAATGGCAAGCACCACATCATAGTGGGACGCCAGCGCACCGGCCTTGGCAAAAAAGGCATCGCCCTCCGCCGCGGTGTGCGGCGGGTCCAGGCGGCGGTTTTTGGGGCAGCCGAACACCAGACTGGGGCAGTTGATGGTGTGGGCAAACTGGAACGCCTCGGCGGTATAATCCAGCAATTCTTCGGCTTGCACGGGGTCAAAAATATTGCCGGTCTGGCCGTACCAGATGCTTTGCATGCTGGGTACATGGAACCCCCAGCGGTTGAGCAGGTAGCCGCCGAACAGAGCGGCTCCGGTCAGGTTTTCATACGGATATTCCGGGAAAATACGGGTGGGGGCAATTTCCAGCCCGGTAAAGCCGTTCTGCTGCATGGCAGCGTAAACAGCTTCGTCATCCGCTTTATCCCACGCAATATTGGAAATTGCAAGTTTCAGTTCGGACATCCTCAGTTCCTCCATGCGCGCATAAAGGCGCAGATTTCATCCAGCTCCTGCTGTTTTGTACACAGGTATCCGTCCGCCCCGCCCAGCAGCGCAGCATGCCGGCTGCGCAGGTCATAATCAAACGGGGGCTTGGGCAGCTCGTTCTGCCAGTCGGCTTTGCCGGTCACTGTGGTGTAAACCTCCGCCGCCGTAACGGGCGGGGTGGTCAGGTTGAGGGTGGTCAGGCCGTTTTGCAGTGCGGTCTGCACATCCTGCCACAGGCGGGCCAGGTGATAGAACTGGTAACGGCTGCGGGAATCCGTGAAGGCAAGGGCGTTAAAATCATTGCCCGCAAAAAATTCCCGCAGGGCCGCGGCATCCACCGCACCGTTGAGCTTATAAAAGCCGTTATCTGCCGGGGTATAGCCATCCCGTACCAGGGGGGATTTTTGTGCAAGTTCGGTATATTTTTCCGGCTTGAGCATAGCCGGGGTGATGGTGTGCAGGTCAAACAAAAAGTTCTTTTTCAGCCCAATGCCGTATAGGGCAGGCAGCCGCACAATCAGCGCATTGGGGTAATCCTCCCGCACCCATCGTTCCAGCTGCAGGCGGTTGCGGCCATAGGCGGGCAGGCCGTCCGGTGTCATGGGGCTCTGCTCGTCCTTTCCCCTGCTGTCGGCATAGACAGCGATGGAGGAGATCAGCACCAGCTGTTTGGGGGCGATCTGGCGCAGGTTTTCCCGCGCGGCGGCCATTACGGCAAGGTCGGCATCCGGGTCTGCATTCGCCAAAAACATGGCGGCGGGCACCCCGGCGTACACGCACAGATCCGGCTTGGCACCGAACTGCGCGGCAATATCGGTGGAATGGCATACCGCGGCAAACGCATGTTTTGCCGCCAGGTTGCCCCCCACAAAACCGGTGGAACCGACCAGAAGATCCTTTGCCATATGCCCTGCCCCTTTTGCTGTTGATTTTTGCCGCAAAGCAGCGCCCTGCTTTGCAGATTGATACAGAATAGATTATACCATACCCCGGCGGTAAAAGCAATTAAAGCAATTTCAGACAGCAAATAAAAAATCCCATCATGCCAAAGCGGCACAATGGGAATAAAAAAACAGACAGTATCAATACCGGGTGCGCGGGATCTCCACACGGTTGGCCACAGCGGCTTCCAACTGGGCAACAATGGTTTTCATGCTCTCTTCAAACTCTTCATCGGAAGAATTGTGGAAGATCAGCAGCGAATCGGGCTGGTTTTCCAGCTTTAAGCTGAGCGGCGGGTTAAAGTTGACACCCAGGATATATTCGTCCCAGTGGTTCAGCTTCCACATGTCACGGTCGCTGGCGCGGTCGATCATGCGCTGGTGGCACACTTCGGGGTTAGTATCTACCCAAATTACAACCAGCTCCGCCTGCTTCTTTTTCAGCTCGGCACGCAGGGTGGTAATATAGTCAAGGTCACGGATCTCCTGCGTAAAGGGGGCGTTAATCAGCACAATATCATCGTACTCCAGCGCTTCCATAGCAAGGTCCAGAACCACACGATATTCCAGGTCACGGATATATTTTTCAAAAAAGATGCTGCTGCGGTCATACGGCTGGTGCGCCACCGCAAAGATTTGCTTAGACAAAGGGATCAAGGTATCCTTATCCAGATAGACAACGTGGTTCAGCGCTTTTGCCAGCTGCTTGGAAATAAAGGTTTTTCCGCAGGCCGGCGGGCTTGTGACCAATATCAGCTTTTTCATGCACAGACACCTCTCCAGAAAGATTGTCATTTAATTAACCAAGCTACAGGTGTTATTATACACCAAACTTTTGTCCTTGGGAATAGATAAATGACCATTTTTCGGACTTTTATGGACTTTTGGTGCCATTTTTGCAGGCAAATTTGCACCAAATTGTACAACTCCGCCCAAAATTCACCCATCAGTTTAGCAAAACCAACAACAAAAAGGGGAACGCTCGCGCAGAACGTTCCCCGGCATTGGATTATCTTACGTTTGAAAATCCGTTTTATTTCCCTGTTATTCTGCCTGGGCGCACAGGTCCAGGTAGGCTTTGATGATGCCAAGCCCCACCGGGCCGGATTTTTCCGGGTGGAACTGGGTGCCGATCACGCAGCCCTTTTGGGCAGCGGCGCACACCTTGCGGCCGCCATACACGGTATCGGCCAGGCGGTATTCCTCCGCTGCAGGCTTTGCTTCATAAGAGTGGATAAAATAGCATTCCTGTCCCGGCTGCACATTCTGCAAGGCGGTACCGGAAAAATCCGGGCGGCCGCCCGCCGGGTACAGTGGGTTCCAGCTGATGTGCGGCACCCGCTGGGGGCTGCCGTCCGCGTCCACATCCGGGATGCGCACCACGCGGCCGGGAATCAGGCCAAGGCCCTTGTGCAGGCCGAATTCTTCGGATTCGTCAAACAGCATCTGCATCCCAAGGCAGATACCCAGCAACAGGGTACCCTGGGCCGTCTTTTGCTTGATGGGCTCGATCAGCCCCAGCTGTTCCAGCCCCTGCATGCCGTCCTGGAAAGCGCCCACGCCGGGCAGCACCAGGGCATCGGCTGCCAGAACATCTGCCGGGCTGCTGGTCACCTGTACTTCTGCCCCAAAATGGGCGAACGCATGCTGCACGCTGAGCAGGTTGGATAGACCGTAATCGATCACTGTTACTTTCATACCCGGCGCACCTCCACCCCGCCTGCGCGGATTTCATCTTTCAGTTCCTGCACGGTTTCTTTTTTATAGTGCAGCACTGCGGCGCAGGCCACAGCATCGGCACCGGCTTTGGCACCGTCCACAATGTCATCCCCGCAGCCAACACCGCCGCCGCAGATGACCGGCACATTGACCGCCTTGGTCACAGCCTCGATCAGTTCCAGGTCCATGCCGCGCTGCAGGCCCTCGTTGTCCACGCTCATCAGCAGGATCTCCCCTGCCCCAAGCGCCACGCCGCGTTTGGCCCATTCCACTACATCATAACCAGAATGGGCGCGGCCGTTGTCATAATAAGCTTCCCACTTGCCGGGCCAGGTGCGGTTGCGCTTGGCCTGGATGGAAAGCACCATGCACTGGCTGCCAAAGGCGTTGGCAACCTCGGTGATCAGCTCCGGGCGTTTGATGGCCGCCGTGTTGATGGCAACCTTATCCGCCCCCATGGAAAGAATGTGGCGCACATCCTCGACGCTGCGCAGACCGCCGCCCACGCAGACCGGGATATACACATCATCCACGGTTTTGCGCACAATATCCGAAAGGTTGTTACGGTTATACAATTATCTGCGCTTTTGGCTTGGCATCTGCCGCACCTCGCTCGCCGTATCGGCACTTAGAATTATGCGGTATTGCCCTTGGCCTTATATTTCGTGGTGGGTGCCCTTCGGGTCGCCCCAAAGCACTTCGCTGTCGCCCTCGTAGGGGGTGTGGCGCAGTTTCCACATGTTGTTCTCCCATTTCCAAAGGTGGGGACTGCGGAAACGGTCGGCCAGGTGCATAAAGTATTCGCGGTCCATTTTGGGCTGTTCAAACAGCTGGCTGGCCCACGGGAAGTGCTGGCGGTCCAGGGACAGATACTGGAAGATTTCTTTTTCAAAGCGGTCGGGATACTCGCCGTCAAACTTTTTGCACAGCGCCTTGCCCTCTTCCAGGGTGATTTCCTCGTTGCGGATCTCCTGTGCAGCGTCATAGGTGGTGCGGCCGATGCCGTACTTGATGTAGGTGGTGTAATAGAAAAAGTCGTCGATCTTATCATCGATGGAGTTATACTTGGAATAGGTGCCCTGGGTGCGCTCCGGTGCGGGGCGGAAGCCTCCGTGTTCTACACTGTAATAGTAGGCGCCCTGCGGATGCCATTTTTCGTAATAGCCAAGGTAGCGCACCTGAACATGGTTTTTCTCCAGGTTGGAAGTTTCGGACGGCAGGTAGATGGCCAGGTCGGCTTTATCCACCTTATAATCCTCTTCCAGCTGGCGCAGGCTGACACCGCCCAGGTAGATATGGTCGTAATCATTGACGGCAAAAAAGTGCTCGTCACGCAGGGCAGAGTTGTTATCCGCAATGGGGTTGCCGAACTCGGCCTCATTCTCGCCATAGAACACCAGGGGAATGCCGAACTTGGCGGCCATCTTGGGGGCCAGCTGCTTTTGGCCCAAAATGAACGGCTGGAACGGGTGGAACAGGTTCTCGGTCGCCAAACGGGTCAGCAGACGGTGGGTCATGCCGTTGGGGGTACACAGGTAGTTATCAAACCCGGCGTGGATCCAGGCCTGCATGTTATCCCAGCCCCAGGGGGTGTAGATATGCGGTGCCCAAGTCACCGTCAGGGGGTGCATGCCGTATTTGTATTTCAGGATGTGAGCGGCATAAAAGCTGTCCTTGCCGCCGGAGCCGGGCACCAGGCAGTCATAGCTGCCGTCATTTTTGCGGTATTCATCGCACAGCTCACGCAGCTCTTTTTCGCGCAGGGCCCAGTCGATATGGCCGTTCGCCTTATTGTGGCAGGCATGGCAGGCATCGCAGGTGCCGTCATCCTGAATGACCATCGTCTTTTTAATGGACTTGATCGTATGTTCAAATTCATAGCAGGAGTTCGGCTTCTGGTTGCTCATCACGCATTCATTACAGAACTGTACATGTTTGGGCAGGCCGTAATAAGCTTCCAGCTGATCCTCCGGGATATCGGGCGCGTATTTGGCGTAATCGATTTCGACATAACGAGGATTCTTTTCCATATTTCTCACTCTCATTCCATCCGTGGTAATTCCTATTGAACCAAAAAAGGCGCTGTCCGTATAGCAATGCTATCGGACAGCGCCTTTGCTGTTCTGTGGATATTATAGCACAGCACCCTGCTGTTTGCAAGATGCCAGCCTATTTTTTACATCGGTGCAGTGCTTTTTATTTCTGGCTGACCACTGCGCCGTTGATCAGAACAGCTTTCACGTTGGTCATAACCTCAAACGGGCAGCCATCGGTCAGCACCAGGTCTGCATCCTTGCCGACCTCGATGGAGCCAACACGGTCAGCAATGCCGATGTGCTTGGCCGGGTTGATGGTGATGGCCTGCAGCGCGGCAAACGGATCCATGCCGGCTTTGACCGCCATACCGGCGCACAGCGGCAGGTACTGCTGCGGAATGACCGAGTTATCGGTGATGATGGAAACATGGCAGCCCGCTTTTGCCAGAACGCCCGGCGTTTCCCAGGATTTGTTCTGCAGTTCAAACTTGCTGGCAAAGGTCAGGCTGGGGCCGACGGCCATGGGGATATTGCTTTCCTTGGCCAGTTCGTCCACGATCAGGTGGCCTTCGGTCACATGTTCCAGCGTCAGGCCCACATCGAACTCTTTGGCAATGCGGATGGCGGTAAAGATATCGTTGGCCTGATGTGCATGGGCTTTCAGGGGAATGGTGTGGTCCAGCACCGGCAGCAGAGCTTCCAGCTTCTGGTTATAAGCGGGCATTTTGGTCACATCGCCGTTGGCGGCAGCCTTGCGGGCACCGTAATCCCTGGCGGAAGCCAGCGCCCCGCGCAGGAACGCAGCGGTGGACATGCGGGTAGAATCGCATTTATCTTTATAGCAGCGCTTGGGGTTTTCGCCAAAGGCGCATTTCATGGCAACGGCTTCCTTGACGATCATGTTGTCCACACGCTCGCCCACCGTCTTGATGGCGGTAAAGGTACCGCCCAGCACATTAGCGCTGCCCGGCCCGGTGCACACGCAGGTAATGCCTGCTTCCCGTGCATGGGCAAAGGAGGGATCGCGAGGGTTGATGCCGTCAATGGCGCGCAGCTGCGGGGTCCAGATGTCATTCATCTCGTTGTAGTCGCAGCCTTCGTACCCGATGCCATAACCATCCAGGCCGATATGGGTGTGCGCATCCACAAAACCGGGGAAAATATCCAGCCCGGCAGCATCCAGCACGGCGATATCGGCGGGCACGTTCAGTTCATGCCCCATGGCAACAATGCGGCCGTTTTCCAGCAGCAGGTCGATCTGCTGTGGTTCCGGGTGAACGGCATCATGAACCCGGCCCCCGCGCACCAGCAGCGGCGCGGCGGTATGTTCTGTATTCTGCATCATTGATTGATCCTTTTTTCAGCCCTGTTATACTTCAAAATCCAGGCAGGTGCGCACGGCGGTATAGGGGCGCACTTTGCCATCAGCCACAGCCACATGGGCCGGGTGAACGGCATAGCCTTTCAGGGCGGCTTCATCCACAAAGGTGGTATCCAGCATCAGGTCCGCATTGGCGGAGCTGGGCAGGGCCTTGGTGTAAACATGGATTTCCGTCAAACCGGGAATCTGCCCGGCCAGACCTTCCAGCCCGGCTTTGATATCCGCCTTGACGGTTTCCTGTTCAGCGGCGGGCATCTCTTTCAGTTTCCACAAAATAACATGACGTACCATTATTTGTTTTCCTCCCAGATGGGGTGTTTCAGTACCCACTCGCCGCAGTCGTTCTTTTCAAACAGATCACGGTTATAGAACTTGTCCATGATCTTCCAGAACTCGCTCTCGGTGTAGCCGCAGAAATCGCAGAAATCACGCACGCACAGCGGGTCCAGCTTACCATCGCGGGCCTTGATGATGGGAATGGCTTCCTCGCGGGTCATCATGCCATAGCGGATATAGCGGGCGGTATAGTCGGTTGCAGCGGCATGGCCGAACTTGGGGTACTTGAGCCAGGAGTGCACCAGGTAGGCGCGGGAATCGATCTGGTCAAAGTTTTCGGCATGGTGGGTGCGGTCCCATTCATGGGTCAGGTCATGGAAGCCGTGCTCCTTGGCGATTTGGTAGTTCTTGTAGCTGTTCCAGGGCACAAAGTAGCTCATATAGAACGGGTCCAGCTTCGCGCGTTCTTCGGCAGAGGGAGCCAGCGTCAGGGACAGGTCGTTTTCGGTCACGCCGTCGCCCACCAGCTCTTCCATCGGGAAGCCGACCGCCACGCCATTTTCGATCTGATCCATGGCGGAATAAGTCTCCTTATCGGAGCAGCCGCCGTATTCAAAGCTGACGTTCTCGCCATAGCACAGCATTGGGGTGTTGAACTTGGCTGCCATGTGCAGCGGGAAGGTATAGATCAGGCGGTCCACATACCAGGTGGGCTTGCCGTATTTTTCAAAGAACTTGCGCATCAGCACTTTCTGGGCGCGGATGTTGGGCTTGCAGCTGATGATGGTGCAGCCGAATTCCTCGCTGATGTTTTTCAGGTTATGGATGCCGGCCTGCGTCATGGGGAAGTTATCCTCCACGCTGAACAGGATGGGGTTCATGTGCATGACTTCTTTCAGCATCCAAACCTGGAAGTGGCTGTCCTTGCCGCCGGAAACAGCAACAGCGCAGTCATAACCGCCGGGGCCGTTCATGCCGCGGTACTTGTTGCAGTAGGCTTCAAACTCCTTAAAGCGGGCGTCCCAGTCCACATTTTTGCGGTTTTCGTAATGGCGGCAGGCGCTGCAAACGCCCTCAGAGTCAAAGGTGATACCGGGGCGGGTGTCCGGCATGGTACATTTTTTGCAATAACGCATAACAGGTTCTCCTTTGCTGTTTCTTACCCAATCTGCCGGGTGTCCGGCAGAATATTTCTACTTATTGTTATCATACCCGATTTTGCCTGCATTGGCAAGTAGCGCGCAGCGCAAGACACGTCAGAATGCACGTTTTTCTTTTGGGCTGCACCAAACCTTCCCTGCCCTGCAGATTCAAGCGTCGATGGGGGCATCGACGCGCGGAATTATGCGGTATTGCTTTCAAATTTTACATATGTAACCATTCCCAAGGCTATGCGGTTGTGGTATGATGATAGTTAATGATGTTCACTTTGAAGGAGGAATAAATTTTGAAAGGGACCCTAAAACTGCGCACAGCCAGCCTGGCTGCGGCAGCTGTTATGGCAGCAGGGCTGTTTGCGGCGCTGCCTGCGGCGGCCGAAACCAGCACGCCGGAAACCGCACAGAAAGATTCCGGCGTACCGTATGATGTGGCAAACGGGCTGGAAAACAGCTTCCGCTACAAAGATGGCGTGCCGATCTATGATGATTCCGTGCCCGCCATCGAGTGGGAGGATATTGTCCAACAGGACGCTGCCACCTACAGTTCCAACGGCATTGCCACCTGCAGCGTTACTTATAACGGCTTTGATGTCAGCTACCATCAGGGCACCGTTGACTGGGACGCCGTTAAAAATTCCGGCATTGATTTTGTCATGATTCGCTGCGGCATTGGCAGCGAATACGACGGCGTGGGCGAAAACAAACAGGATGACGCCCAGTGGTACCGCAACGTAAGCGAGTGTGAACGGCTTGGCATCCCCTATGGCGTGTACCTTTACTCTTACGCTGAAAATACCGATATGGCCGCCAGTGAGGCCCGCCATACCCTGAGCCTTTTGAGCGGGCACAACCCCACCCTGCCGGTATTTCTGGACATTGAACATACCCGTGACGGCAACCCCATCGCCAGCAACTCTACTTACGGCGATATTGCCCAGACCTGGTGCAACATGGTTTCCAATGCCGGCTACCGCGTGGGCATTTACTCTTACTATTATTTCTTCCAGAATTACCTGACGGACTCTCGGTTCAGCAATTCCGGATGGTACAAGTGGATGGCCGACTACCGTTCCGGCGTAAGCTATGACGGCAGCAGCTGCAACATGTGGCAGTACAGCAACAAAGGTACGGTTCCCGGTGTGAATGCCAATGTTGACCTGAATTACTGGTTTGGCGAGTATCCCGGCAATAACAACAACCACACCGGCTGGCGCAGCGAGAACGGCCGCGATTACTGGTATGAGAACGGCGTAAAGCAGGGCACCACAGGCCGCGGCAAGGAAATTTACGATTCCGGCAGCAACGCCTGGTACTGGCTGGATGCCAACCAGGGCGGTGCCAAGGCCGTGAATAAAGACGTTTATCAGGAATCCAACGGCGGCAAATGGGTGCGCTATGATGCCAACGGCCACATGGTAAAAGGTGAGGACTGCCAGAACGGCAAGTGGTACTATTTTGAGCCGGTCACCGGTGCCATGATCAAAGGCCCCTGGACCCTGCCGGATGGCCGCAAGGTGTACTATGACCCCAAGACCGGTATTATGCAGTATGGTTCCGTTGCGGTAAACAACCAGCTGTACTACTTCGACCCCGTTTACGGCAAAATGACCAGCGGCACGCCGGGCAACTTCTGGTACACGATTGATGGCAAGAGCTACTGGTACGAAAACTGGGTGCGCCAGGGCTGGCAGCCCAGCAACGCCAACTACCGCGGCAAAGAGATCTATGACCCCGCCAGCGGTGCCTGGTACTGGCTGGACAGCGTGCAGCAGGGTGCCAAAGCCGTAAGCAAGGAAGTATACCAGGAATCCAACGGCGGCAAGTGGGTGCGGTATGACGCCAACGGCGCTATGATCAAAGGCTGGTACGCCCAGGATGGCAAGCGCTGGTATTACGACCTGAACACCGGTGCCATGTACAAGGGCTGGAGCACCATTGATGGTCAAACCTACCACTTTGATGAAACCACCGGCGTACTGATCCAGTGATATACACAGGCAAAACCACATAAAGAAAAATCAGCGCCCGTACCGGATCCTTACAGTCCGGTGCGGGCGCTGCTGCATATCAGGATTATTATTTCTTTATTCTTCGTCTGTCCGCTTTTCGCGGCCCACTTTTGTGGCAACACCGTGGCGCAGGCGGCTGAGAGTGACCGGGGTAATGCCCAAAAACGATGCAATATAGCGGTTATTGACCATATCTATCATGCCGGGATACTCCTTGCAGAACCATTCGAACCGCTCGGTCGCGTCCCCCTGGCTCAGGCTCACGGCGCGGGACTGATAGATCATGCCCCACTTGACGATCTGCTCCTGATAGACGCGGATCACCTCCGGCTCATCTTTCATGTTCTGCAACACATAATCAATGGGCAGCAAAATCAGGGTTGATGGAACCATTGCCTGGTCCGTGCTGATATGGCAGCCGGTCAGGTCCATGTTGGAAAGCACCACATCGCCGCGGCTCATGGTAAAGCCCACGGTTTTCTCTTTGCCCTCACTATCCAAGGTAACACAGCGCATCATGCCTTCGATCAAAAACGGCACCCCCCCCCATAAATAATATGTGTTCCTGTTTTCTTCGTTTTTGTTCATAGCCAACATATTCGGTATTATAACACATATGACTTCCGCATTTCATTATCATATGTTAATATTGAATTTTTTCTTCATTATTTCCATTTTGCACAAAAAAGAGGCCCAAAAACTGTCTTTTCGACAGTTCTGGGCCTCTTTTACTTTATTTGAGTGCTTAGTCAACGATCAAGCTCTTACCGGTCATCTCCGAGGGTACCGGCAGGCCGATATAAGGCAGCATGGTGGGGGCAATATCTGCCAGGCAGCCGCCCTCGCGTAGCTTCACATCGCCGCAGCCGATGGCCACAAACGGCACCGGGTTGGTGGTGTGGGCGGTAAACGGGGTGCCGTCCGGGTTCTTCATCTTTTCGGCGTTGCCGTGGTCAGCGGTCAGGAACACGCAGCCACCGGCGTTCAGCACAGCGGTCACAACCTCGTTCACAGCGGCATCAACAGCTTCCACAGCCTTGACAGCGGAATCAAACACGCCGGTATGGCCGACCATATCGCAGTTGGCAAAGTTCAGGATGATCACATCGTACTTGCCGCTCTCAATGCGGGCCTTGCACTCGTCAGCAACCTCCGGGGCGCTCATCTGGGGTTTCAGGTCATAGGTGGGCACATCCTTCGGGCTGGGGATCACCTTGCGGTCCTCGCCCTCATAGGGGGCTTCCACACCGCCGTTGAAGAAGAAGGTCACATGGGCGTACTTCTCGGTCTCGGCAATGCGCAGCTGGGTCTTACCGTTCTTGGAAAGATACTCGCCCAGAACGTTGCTCAGCTCAACCGGCGGGTAGGCAACTTCGCAGTTGGGCATGGTAGCATCATACTCGGCCATGCAGACATAGTGAACCTGCTTGCGGCCGCCGCGGCGCTCAAAGCCGGTAAAGGCATCATCGCAGAAAATGCGGGTCATCTGGCGGGCACGGTCGGGGCGGAAGTTCATGAAGATGATGGTATCGCCATCCTCCACGCGGCCACCCTCACAGGTAACGGCGGGGATCACGAATTCATCCGTCTTGCCGTCCGCATAAGAAGCCTCAATGGCCTCCTGTGCATTGGCGGCATGGTTGCCCTCGCCGTAAACAAAAGCGGCATAAGCCTTTTCTTCACGGTCCCAGTTGTTGTCACGGTCCATAGCATAGTAACGGCCGCTGACACTGGCGATGGTGCCAATACCCAGCTCGTCCAGCTTGGCCTGCAGGTCAGCCAGGAATCCCTTACCGGAATGGGGGTCGGTATCACGGCCGTCCATGATGCAGTGCAGATAAACCTTGGTTGCGCCCATATGCTTGGCCATTTCCAGCACGCCGAACCAGTGATCGGCATGGCTGTGAACGCCGCCGGTACCAACCAGGCCCATCAGGTGGATGGCCTTGCCGGCATCAATGGCAGCTTTCATGTTCTTGACCAGCACGGGGTTCTTGAACATTTCGCCGTCCTTGATGGACTTGGTGATCAGGGTGAGCTGCTGGTACACGATGCGGCCAGCACCCATGTTGGTATGGCCAACTTCAGAGTTGCCCATCTGGCCATCTGGCAGGCCGACAGCCATGCCAGATGCGTTGATGGTGGTCATGGGGTAATTTTTCATCAGTGCATCCAGATGCGGCTTGTTGGCAGCAACAACGGCGTTGCCATAGGTTTCGTCCGGGGTCCAGCCGAAGCCGTCCATGATGCAGAGCATTACAGGTTTCTTTGCCATTGATTGGTTCTCCCTTAGTTTTAGTTAGAAGTTAGGATGGAGGAGTTAGGAGTTTGTGGTGGACAAAGGCTCGTTACGCATCCCACCGTAGGGGCGCACAGAATAATAGATACCATTTTGGTGCCACACTTGGCTTCCCTTGAGGGAAGCTGTCTGCGCAGCAGACTGAAAGGTGGTTCCATCGGCTCAAGCCTTTCCGGTTCAGCCAATTCCTAATTTCTCATTCCTAATTGCTCATTCATTCTCAGCCTTTGGTAGCAGCTTCCACGATAACAGCAAACTGGTCTGCTTTCAGGGATGCGCCGCCGATCAGGCCGCCGTCAACATCGGGCTTGGAGAGCAGTTCCTCTGCGTTTTTGGGGTTCATGCTGCCGCCGTACTGAACGGTCAGTGCCTTGGCGGCGTCAGCGCCGTACAGCTCGCCAACCACCTTGCGGATGGCTGCGCAGACTTCCTCAGCCTGGTCAGCGGTAGCGGTCTTGCCGGTGCCGATGGCCCAGATGGGCTCGTAAGCGATAACAACGTTCTTCAGCTCGTCAGCAGTCACGCCGTTCAGAGCGATCTTGACCTGCATGCGGATCAGCTCTTCGGTCACGCCCTGTTCGCGCTGGGTCAGGCTTTCGCCCACGCAGATGATGGGCTTCAGGCCGCCGGCCAGTGCAGCCTTGGCGCGCTTGTTGACGGTTTCATCGGTTTCAGCAAAATACTGGCGGCGCTCGCTGTGGCCAACCACAACGTACTCAACGCCCAGATCGGTCAGCATGTCAGCGCTGATCTCGCCGGTAAAAGCGCCGGATTTTTCAAAGTGAACGTTCTCAGCGCCAACATGGATGTTGGTGCCCTTGGTTTTGGCAACGGCGGTCACCAGGTCGGTGAACGGCACGCAGATCACAACTTCGCAGCTTGCATCCTTAACAGCGGGGATCAGGGCGTCAATCAGTTCAGCAGCCTCGGTAGCAGTCTTGTTCATTTTCCAGTTACCGGCAATAATTGCCTTACGGTTCTGTTTATCCATGATAAAAGCTCCTTCTTATTAACTACTTATTTGCTTGCGTGGATTTTCTTTGTTGTCTACCATGCGGGCTACATAACAAAAAGAGCGCAGCGGCTAAGCCGCCGCGCTCCTGCGGTTTTTTAATTATGCGTTCTGGATAACGGCAATGCCGGGCAGCTCTTTGCCTTCCAGGTATTCCAGGGAAGCACCGCCGCCGGTGGAGATGTGGGTCATCTTGTCGCCCAGGCCCATCTGCTGCACAGCAGCTGCAGAATCGCCGCCGCCGATCACAGTGGTAGCGCCGCTTTCAGCCATAGCCTTGGCAACAGCCAGGGTGCCGGCTGCCAGGGTCGGGTTTTCGAACACGCCCATGGGGCCGTTCCAGACAACGGTCTTAGAAGCTTTGACGGCATCAGCAAACAGCTTCATGCTCTCGGGGCCGATATCGCAGCCTTCCATGTCAGCCGGGATTGCGGTAACGGGAACGACCTTAACTTCGACAGGTGCGTCGATGGGATCGGGGAAGTCAGCAACGCAGGCAGCGTCAACGGGCAGCAGCAGCTTAACGCCCTTTTCCTGTGCCTTAGCCATCATTTCCTTGCAGTAGTCGATCTTGGAATCGTCAACCAGGCTCTTGCCGATCTCATAGCCCTGTGCCTTCAGGAAGGTGTAGGCCATGCCGCCGCCGATGATCAGGGTATCGACCTTTTCCAGCAGGTTGGAGATAACGTTCAGCTTATCAGCAACCTTAGCGCCGCCCAGAATAGCGGTGAAGGGGCGCTCCGGGTTGTTGACGGCGTTGCCCAGGTACTTGATTTCCTTTTCCATCAGGTAGCCAACAGCGGTATCCTTAACATAGTTGGTCACACCTGCGGTGGAGCAGTGTGCACGGTGGCAGGAGCCGAAAGCATCGTCAACGTAAGCGTCAGCCAGGCTGGCCAGCTCTTCGCTGAAGGTGTCGATATTCTTGGTTTCTTCCTTGCGGAAACGGGTGTTCTGGAGCAGAACAACATCGCCGTTGCCCATGGTAGCAACAGCAGCCTTGGCCTGGTTGCCAACAACGTTGTCGTCATCAGCAAAGGTAACCGGCTGGCCCAGCTTTTCGCTCAGGCGAACAGCAACGGGAGCCAGGCTGAACTTGGCTTCGGGGCCGTTCTTCGGCTTGCCCAGATGGCTGCACAGGATAACCTTTGCGCCGTCAGCGATCAGCTTTTTGATGGTCGGCAGAGCCGCATTGATGCGGTTGTCGTTGGTGATCACACCGTCCTTCATCGGGACATTGAAATCGCAGCGGACAAGCACGCGCTTGCCAGCGTAGTTTTCGTCATCAATCGTCTTTTTGCCCAAACCCATGGTAAAAAACTCCTCTCGGTAATTTATATTAGCCTTGTGCTTTGGTACTGTTTGGCACAGGGGGCAGACAGCCCCTTTTGCCCTGCCTATATTATACGCAGAATCTGCGGTTTGCGCAAGGGGTATTTGACACATTATTAACAAAATCCCTCAAAAAAATACCACCCGCCACGCCATGCCTTTTGGGCAGTTTGCGGCAGGCAGGTATTTTTTTGCGGTTTGCCGGGTTCCGGTACGGCTTTATTTTACAGGCCCTGCACCAGAATAAACACGATCAGCAACGGTAGCACCACGCTGAAATACGGCTTGAACCACCGCGGCAGGCACAGGCCCTTGCCGGTATTGGCTTCGGTTAAGTAGTTATCAAAGCCCCAGCCCCACCTGGTTATGCAGAACAGCAGGTAGATCAAGCTGCCAATGGGCAGCAGCAGGTTGCTGACCAAAAAGTCCTCAGCATCCAGCACGGTGCTGCCGGGACCCATGGGCTGCACACCGCTCCACAGGTTAAAGCCCAGAATGCAGGGCACGCTGGCCAGCAGGATGAACACCGTTCCAACGGCACAGGCGCGTTTCAGGCTCCAGCCAAAGCTTTCCTGCAGGCAGGCCAGAATGTTCTGGAACACAGCAATGATGGTAGAAAAGCTGGCAAAGGTCATAAATACAAAGAACAGTGTACCCCACAGGCGGCCGCCCGTCATATTGGCAAATACATTGGGCAGGGTGATAAAGATCAGCTTGGGGCCTGCATCCGGGCTGACCCCGTAAGAGAAGCAGGCCGGGAAGATGATCAGGCCGGAACAGATGGCCACGCAGGTATCCAGCGCGCAGATGCGCAGGGACTCGCCCGCCAGGGTATAATCCCGGCTCATGTAGCTGCCAAAGATTTCCATAGCGCCAACGCCAAGGCTGAGGGTAAAGAACGCCTGGTTCATGGCAGCCACAATGACATTGCCAATGCCCATTTCGGCGGCACGGTTCCAGTCCGGCAGCAGGTAGAACGCCAGGCCCTCGCCCGCGCCGGGCAGCACAAAGCTGTGCACAGCCAGAACCAGGATCAGCACAAACAGCGCGCCCATCATCCATTTGCCAATGCGTTCAATGCCGTTCTGCAAACCGCGGCTGCAGACAAAAAAGCCCAGCAGCACGGTAATGGCCATCCAGACGATCTGCTCGAACGGGTCGGCCAGCAGGTCGGCGTACACGCCGCTGACGGCATCGGCGGCCAGGCCGGTGAATGTACCCTTGACAAACCGGAAGAAATAGGCCAGCATCCAGCCGCTGACGGTGGTGTAATACATCATCAGCACGCAGCAGCCAATCAGGCAGGCCCAGCCGTGCAGGTGCCACTTGCTGCCTTTGGGTTCCAGCGCACGGTAGGCTGTGCCCGCGCTGCCGTGGCCCGCACGGCCAACAGCCAGCTCCATGGTAAGCACCGGTGCTCCCATCAAAACCAGGAACAGCAGGTAGAACAGCACAAATACGCCGCCGCCATACTGGCCCGTTACGGTTGGGAAGCGCCACACATTGCCAATGCCGATGGCGCAGCCTGCGCTGACCATCAAAAAGCCAATGCGTGAAGCAAATGATTCACGTTTCAATCTCAACATCCTCCCTCATTGTAAGCAGCGGCAGGTAGTTGCCGCATGTCAAAAAGCATTGTTGGGGCGCGGTCAGCGGGCGTACATCATGCTCCCATCCCCCCCCCGCGCAACATCACTTTTCAACGCCCGGTAACCACTGCCGGCACTTACACAGCAATGTTACTATTATACGTTCCCCGGCACGGCAGTTCAAGAGGGCAGGCCCTCCCATCCACTCCGGCATTTTTTACAAAAAACAGCCTGTTTTCATGTACAGGATGGCGGTTTGCCATCCTCTGCCCCTTCGGGTGGTTCAGATTTTGCCTCGGGCAATCGTGGTATTATCCTGGGTGCGGTCGCGCAGGGCTTCAACCGGATGGGGCTTTTCTTCAAAGCGGTAGTCCTTGCCGCTGGTGCCAATGTGCTCTTCAATCACCTGGTGGCTGGCCATGCGGGCAGCGTCCGGGCAGACGGCAGCCTGGTAAGCATAGTAGGGTGCATCTTTGGTCAGGGTCTCCACCGGAATGGCGGGGTCATCCTGCACAGCGGTGTTCAAAATGGTGGTTTTGAGCACCTTGCGCAGATATTCTTTCTGGGGGCCAAAGCGCAGCAGTTCCGGGAAAGTCCCATCCGGGATGATCTGGCAGGCTTCCTTGCCCTCGTACTGTTTCAGCAGGGCTTCGGCGGCATGCAGGTGGCTGCACTCCTGCTCAAAATGCTGCTCCCAGATCTTTTTAATATGCAGGTCGGTTTCATCCTCCACACAGGACCAATAAAGGTAGCACTCGGTATATTCATGCAGCAGCAGGTTTTCCAGCCAAGTCATGCCGGGGTCCAGCAGAGCGCCGTACTGGGTCACATGCTGTTCTTCGATCATGCCGATCTCCTGGTACAGCCTGCGGCCAAGGTCACCGTCATAAAAGGTGCCGATGTTCATATAATAGTTCATCGTCTGCTGTTCGGCGGCGGTGATAATGGCGGCGTTCAGCTTGGTGATGGGGGCCGCCGTGGCCGCGCTGATGGGCTTGCGCACGCTGTCCCGCGGGTGGCGGTGCTCCGCAATGGTGGGGCGGCCGGGCATGATCTCGGTATAGCAGCCCACCAGCCGCTCGGCGTGGATGCCGCGTTCCAGTTCCAGCAGATCCGCATAGCGGTACAGGTGGTCAAAATCCTCCAGCAGAGCCAGGTTCATCACCTGCACCACATAGGCATCCGGCTCCCGCTGGGCCAGAATAGCCGTCAGGTCCACGGCCAGCTGCTCGTACCCGATGGTGGTTTCCAGAATACTTTCGTCGATCGGCTTTAAGCAGGCAATGCGCTTTTGCTGTTGCTGCTCGGTGCGGCGCAGCACGGCAAGTTCCCGGCGCAGGTCGTTGTTGGTGCAGTGGCGGTGGAACTGGTGGGAGAACCAGTTGGCCTCGTACTCGGTGCCGTTCATTAAAATAATACGCAGCCGGGTGTAGGGGTCCACCTCGTTTTTGTCATAGGGGCGGGGGTAAAGTTTCTGCCAGTCCATATAGTAGCGGTCGGCGGGTTTGGTTTTTACCTCAAAGGGGTTCATTTTTGCAGGCATATACAGTGCTCCTTTCGTCATCGGGGTTCTTTGGCAACGCAGATGCCGTGCCGCAGCCGCCGGAGCGGTGCTTAAGCCGTCAGGTGGGAATTGTGCGGTGTTGCCTTAGTTCTTGTACTTGAAGTACTCAACCAGGGTGCGGTAACGGAAGTTGCCGCCATCAGTGTAGGTAGCAAAGGTACGGGTCAGATTGTTGCTGCTGTTCATACCCATGCTTTCCTGGTTGGTGTAAGAGATGCGCTGGTTGTTCTGGCGGATCTCGACAACTTCATCGTTCTGGAACTTGATGGAAGCGCTGGTGATCTTGTCATCGGTGACAAATTTGCCGCAATGACGGTCGAACAGCGGGTTGCCAGCGCCAATATTGTTATCGCTGGAGAGTCTGAGCACGTTAGAATAGCCGTTGGAGTTGCCGCTGTTGGTCCAGCCGGCCAGGTGGCCGTTGCTGTCATAGCTCCAGGTGTCAGTACGCACGGTCTTGTTGCTGCTGTTCACAACGGTCATCTTGGTGTAACGGTTACGGCTACCGCTGCTGGTCAGGTTGACGATGCAGGTAACTTTGTTCTGGCCGTTGTATTCCCAGAACTTGGAAACGCTGCCCAGGCTGTCCCACTCTTTGGCAGTCCAGTAGCTGTACAGGTACCAGCCGCCATTGTAGCGGTAAACGGAGATCTTGGCAAAGCGGTTGCTGTTATCATACTCATAGCGATACTCGTAAGAGTAGTTGTCGTTGCCGTACTCGCGGTGGGTATGCTTGGTCAGCATGCCGTTGTATTCATAATAGAAGTCGTCCTGAACCTGCAGGTTGCCGGACTTATCGCGGCGCTGCTCTTTCAGCAGGCGGCCCTGTGCATCGTAATCGGTGGTCAGGGTATTCATCACGCTGCCGTCAGCATAGTAGTTGGTGCGCTTGATCTCGCGGTACTTGGTCACATCCACGTTGGTGGACTGCAGAATGCCGGTGTTGTAATCAAACACGCAGGTAATGCCGTCGATCACAACGGTGCCCTTTGCCATAGCGCCGGTGATGAGGTCAAAGTAATAAGTACCCTGAGAGTTGGTATTCCAGCCCTTGATCATATGGCCGTTGGCATCATAGCGAACCCACTTGCCGCCGTTGGAGTCCTGATAGACATCCTTGCTGACAGCCATTGCGCCGTTATTGACGGAATCCAGCCAGTACCAGGCATCGGAAGCGGGGTCATAGATTTCCTTGCCGCGGCCAGTGGTGCCCTGGCGCTTGCCGCCTTCGTACCAGAACTTGTCGCCGTTGATGTTGACCCACTGCTTATTCAGGCCAATACCTGTGGTGGTATCAAATGCGCAGGGAATGCCGTCTATCGTACACATCCCCTTTACCATAGCACCGGTCACGAGATCGAAGTAGTAAGTACCCTTCTCGTTGGTATTCCAGCCCTTGACCATATGGCCGTTGGCATCGTAACGCACCCACTTGCCGCCGTTGGAGTCCTGATAGACATCCTTATTGGTGGTCATAGCGCCGCCCTGAACAGCATCCAGCCAGTACCAGGCATCGCTCTTGGGGTCATAGATTTCCTTGCCGCGGCCAGTGGTGCCCTGGCGCACGCCGTTTTCGTACCAATACCAGGGGCCGCCGGGGTATTCCTGATACCAGCCGTTCTCCGGCGGTGCATCATAGGTAGCGGCGTCCTCTTTCACGTTGTCCTCTGCCGGTTCAGCGTCAACTTTCGGTTCCTCGGTGGCTGCGGTTTCCGGGGTAGCAGTTTCCACCACTGCAATGCTTGCAGCGGTTTCAGCCTGCGGGTTCGGCTCCTGTGCAAAAACGGGCAGTGCCATAGCGGACACCATTGCCAGCGCCAGCAGGAATGCGGTGATTTTTTTCTTCTGCATGTTCCGTTCGTTCCTCCTTATAAATGGGCGTACCCGGGGATTTTCCGGCTGCACCCGGCAGCCTGTTCGGCCGCGCGTTGCTTTTTTAATCAAATACGGCCGGGCCGAAAAATCAACCATAAACCGCAATTTCATTTATTATACCACACGCCAAAAAATTCCACAACATTTTCCCCATTTTCGAATTGTAAAAATTCAGGGCGAGTTTTTGGGTTTTTTACCCGGTTTATCATTTTCTAAAAATCGTTATCCCATCAGGTTAGCGGGCGCACAATGGGCGTTCCAACGGGTAAGAGGCAGGTTAAATGGTGGTAGTGCATTATAAAGGGAACCGCCCCTCAGAGGGAAGCCAATTTCCTATTTGGGTTTTCATCAAAGCACCTTACGTTGGGTCGTTTTAAGCGCCTCACTCGATCACAATCCCCGTTCCATCCAGTAACCTTACCACATCAGGAAAGCTGAACCTTGCGCCTTTCAACTTGTTGGTCTCCAAATCAATGGCGTATTCTTCGGCGGTGCGCAGGTCGGCTTTCTGCAAATCGCAGCGGGTGAACCGGGTTCCGCCCAGCCGCACGCCGTAAAAGCTGGCCCCGGCAAGGCGGGTATCATCAAAGGTGCATTGCTGCAGTTCCGCCCCGGTCCAGTCAAAGCCGTTCAGCGCCATGCCGGAAAAATCATTGTAGCGGAACGCGCAGTTTTTGATTTTGCCAAACGGCTGGAACACCCCGCTTTTGCCCTGCAGCCCGCCCCACGCCATGGAGCGGAACGCACTGTTCAGCAGCCAGGCATCTTTCATGGTGGTAAAGCTGAACACCACGCCGGAAAAATTGCAGTGGTCAAAGGTACAGGCGTTGAAGCGGCAGTTCTGCACCCGCGTGCCCAGCCAGCGGCAGTGGTCAAACACACAGTCCTCGAACTCGGCGTTTTCCAGCAGCTCGCCGGGGTCATAATTGGCAAAGGTCTCCCCTTGATAAAATCGGCGTTCCGCCATCAAAACTCCTCCTTGTGCTGTTGGAAAAACTCAAAGGTATCCCGCACACTTTCCAGTTCGGTCCAGCGGCGGGTGCGCACCGGGTCACTGTCCAGATCATAAATGCGGGCACCGGGGATTGCCAGCAAAAACGGCGAATGGGTGGCCAGCACAAACTGGCAGCCGTAAAACCGGGCCGAATCTGCCAAAAAATCCGCCAAAGCGATCTGCCGCGCGGCGGAAAGGCTGTTTTCCGGTTCATCCAACAGATAAAGGGCATCCCCGCGCAGTTTTTCCTGGAACATCAAAAAGGCGCTTTCGCCGTTGGAGTGGGTGCGGATGTTGGGAGACAAAGTTTTGCGCGCCACCTGAGATTTGGAATAGCGCCGTGCCGCGCTGACCTGCTTGAGCCGGTCATAATCCTCCATGCTGTGCATCTGGAATTTGGCGGTGCGGGCCTCGGTGTATTCATCAAACAGGCTGCCGCGGCGGGTATCAATGTTATCGTTGATGGCGCGCACATCCAACATATAGTCAAACACATCGTCGCTGGTCAAAATCAGGCTGCCCGCCGGGATGGCGTGCAGGGTGTGGAACTGGCACAGGGAAACATAATCCGGGAAGAAATCACTGCGGTTATACTGTGCCCCGCGCTGCAGGCGCAAAGCGTCCGCCATCACGTTGAGCGCTGTGGTTTTGCCGGAGCCGTTGCCGCCGTACAAAATGGTCACATCCGCCAGGTCCAGTGCTTTCAAGCCCCGGCCCGCAAACAGGCCAAAGGGGTAGAAAGAATCATAGCAGGTCATTTTGGCCCGCGGCGACTCGGCAAGGTAGTTAGCCTCGCTGTTTTGGCTGGGAAAATAAAATTCCGAAAGATAGATCACATCTCTCTCCTCCCTTCCGGTTTCTTTCTCAAATTATACCATACTGCCGGGTAAAGGCAAATGCCTTGCATACAGGCTGCGGTTTTGGGGATACAGCAAAGATTTTGCGGGTCAAAAATAAAAGCATGTGCACCCGCCCTCCTCGAAAACCCAAAATTTTCGATTTGTTTTGTCATGCACATGCTTTTGTGTTATCTGATGATACGCTGCGGTTTATGCCGGGAGGCACCGGAGCGCCGGAAATTCAGCCTGTTTTTTATAAACACAGCCGAATTTTTGCCGTACAGCCGGTACAGATTATTTCTTCTGAACGTACTTGAGGCAGTCCAGCATAACAGCAACCAGAATGATGATGCCGGAGAACACGAACTGCAGGTTCGTATCAATACCCAGAGTGGTCAGAGAGTAAGTCAACGCGGTGAAGATGAACACACCGACAACCACGCCGGAAATCTTACCGATACCGCCGGTGAAAGAAACGCCGCCCACAACGCAGGCCGCGATAGCGTCCATTTCCCAGCCCTGACCATATGCAGCGGAGCCGGAGCCCACCATACGGATGCATTCCAGCCAGGAGCCGAAGCCATACAGAATGCCTGCCAGAATAAACGCGCCTACCGTAACGCGGAATACCGAGATGCCGGAAACAGCAGCAGCTTCGGCGTTGCCGCCGACTGCGAACAGGTTTTTACCAAAGGTCGTCTTGTTCCAGATGAACCACACAATGATCACAGCTGCGATAGCCCACAGGATAATGGTGGGGAAACCGCCAATCTTGGGGATGATCATGCTGGGGATGTTGCCTTCGATACCGCCAAAGGAAACACCCTTGGTTGAATAGGTGACCAAGCCAAAAATGACCAGCATGTTCGCCATCGTAGAAATGAATGGGTGCATTTTGAACTTGGCTGTAAAGAAACCTGCGATGGTGGTAAAGACTGTGCACAGGACAATGCAGACAAGCAGCGCCAAAATAACGCGGGCAACGACCGGCAGCCCGGTAAAATCAAACACATGGCCAAAAACCGCACCGGTGTTGATTCCCTTGTGCATAATGATGGTAGCGGCAGTCATGCCCATACCAACCATACGGCCAATGGACAGGTCCGTGCCGGCCAGCAGGATCAGCCCGGCAACGCCCAAAGCCAGGAACATGCGCGGCGAAGCCTGCTGCAGAATGTTCAAAATATTGTTGACGGTAAGCAGCGGCACTTTCTTGCCGAACTGGGCAATCAGGCACAGTATAATAAAGATGATAACGATTGCAATGTACAGACCGTTGCGCAGCAAAAAGTCACGGCGATTAAATGTGTACTTGTAGTTTTCCCACTTTTGTGCCAGAGACTCGCCAACCGTAAACTTGGACAGGCGCAGCATATCGATCAGGTGATATTTGTAATCAAACGCGGCATGCCGGCGGTCCTTGATTGCCTGGCAGTCCTTATCCAACTGCATTTTGGCGTCGAACAGGCGGTTCTTGTGGACATACTTTTCGTCCTTGATTTCCTGCTGATTGCTCAGCTTGGAAAGCGCCGTCTCGTGTTCCTTTTTCAGCTGTTCTACAGCTGCCTGATATTTCTGCTGGGCTTGTACCTTTTCCTGCTTGCAGCTGGCCACCACCGCCTGGTAATAGTCGCTGTCATAATGGGCTTTCAAATAGGCTTCGGCATCAGCGATCAGCTTGTTGATCTGGCCCTTGTTTTTTTCTTCAACTGCCTTGGCCGCTGCCAATTCAGCCTTCAGTTTGCTCTCACGTTCCGTTTTTTCCTGCGCGGTATAGATGCGGTCGCGCTTCAGGTTATCCAGCTCATTCTGGATATTGACAGCTTTTTCAGTACCGTCAGTACGAAGTTCATCGATCTGCGCCTGGATTTTCCCAACATATTCATCGATTGGCTGGCGAAGCTTGGCTTCCTGCTCCGCCGAAAGAATTTTTGAAGTTTGTGTTGCAGTTGCCATAGATCATTATCCCCCATTACAGGTATTTTGCGCTGAGTCTCAAAAGCTCTTCCTGATTTGTTTCCTTGGTATTCACAATGCCGGAAAGATGTCCGTTGGACATAACGCCGATCCGGTTGGTGATACCCAGAATCTCAGGCATTTCAGAGGAAACAACAATAACCGTCTTTCCCTGTTTGGCCATCTTGATGATCAGCTCATAGATTTCGTACTTTGCGCCAACGTCTATACCGCGCGTAGGTTCATCCATCATAAAGACCTGGGGTTCGCGTTCCAGCCATTTGCCAAAAATGACCTTTTGCTGGTTGCCGCCAGACAAACTGGTGATCATATCGTCAGGTCCCATGCACTTGGTGTGCATGACCTTGATCTCCTTGCTTGTGGCTTTTACCATTTTGGGCATTGACAGCCCAAGGCCACCTTTGTACTGGTCCAGGTTGGCAATGGTAGTATTAAATGTCAAATCGCTCTTCAGGAACAGGCCGTTTGCTTTGCGTTCCTCGGTAATCAGGGCAAATCCATGCTCGATCGCTTCGTGGGCATTGTTGAAGTTCATCAGGTGGTCGCGGAAATACACACGACCTGCCGCACGGGTACGCACGCCGAAAATGGTTTCCAGCAGCTCTGTACGTCCGGCGCCCACCAGGCCATACAGACCAAAAATTTCGCCCTCGCGCACATCAAAGCTGATATCCTGCAGATAAGGCGCATATTTGGTGGACAGATGCTGGATGGACAAGATCGGATCCCCGGGGATATTGTCCACCGGCGGGAAGCGGCTTTCCAGCGAACGGCCAACCATGGCGGTGATCAGCTCGCCCATGTTGGTGTCCTTACTGTCCTTGGTCATAACCAGGTTGCCGTCACGCAGAACCGAAATCTGGTCACAAATTTCAAAAATTTCGTCCATCTTATGTGAGATGTATATCAGCGCAATGCCCTGTTCTTTCAGCATGCGCATCATCTCAAAGAGTTTATTCACTTCCTGCACCGTCAGCGAAGAAGTCGGCTCATCCAGAACGATGACCTGGGCATTGTAAGAGATGGCTTTGGCAATTTCACACATCTGCCGCTGCGAAACCGACATATTGCGCATGGGCTGGGTCAGATTGACAGTCATGCCCAGCTTGCGGAACAGATCGGCTGCTTTCTTCTTCATCTGCCCTTCGTCAACCACGCCCATAGAGTTGACCGGGTACCGCCCCAGGAACAGGTTATCAATCACACTGCGCTCCAGGCACTGGTTCAGTTCCTGATGCACCATTGCAATTCCGTTTTCCAGCGCGTCTTTCGGGCCGGAAAAACTGATCTCCTTGCCATTGAGGAAAATCTTGCCCTCATCCTTTTGATAAGTACCGAACAGACATTTCATCATGGTAGACTTACCGGCGCCGTTTTCGCCCATAAGCCCCATAACTGTACCGCGTTTTACATCCAGATTGATATGATCAAGTACTCGGTTGCGGCCAAACGACTTGCACATACCGCGAATTGACAAGACAATATCGTCTTTCGCTTCTGCCATTCTCGTCACTCCCGTCTTGCAAATTGGCAAACTGCCCTACGGCTGCTCACCTGTTTTCATAAAAAAACGCTATTAGGGAAAACTTCATTCTCCCTTATGGAGAAATACATTCTCCCTAATAGCGTTGCCGTTACTTAACTGTCAGTTATTGCTGTTGCCGTTGAATCACTGGTTCAGCAGAGAAGTGTACGAAGCAGCGTTATCGGTCTTAACCATATTGATGGCAAAGGCATCGTATGCGCTGGGATTGCCCAGGCGGTTGGTGATGTTGGCCTCGGTCTGGCCGTCGCCGCCGATGTAGTCAATCTTCAGGTTCAGCAGATCATCATATTTCTCCAGCAGGGGCTGGTAAGTAGCGCTCAGGAAGTTATCCGCGGAGTTGTAGATATCCAGCCAAACGCTCTTTTCCGGGCTGGTAGTTGCATCCAGCTGGTTGGAAACAGGCCCATACGGCTTGGTAGAGTCGGTGAAGTCCGTGTAGTTGTCTGCCGTGACTGCCACGTTCAAAGCATAGTAGGAACGCTCGTCCTCATTGTAATAGTAAACATCGCTGCTCAGGACATTGCCTGCGGCATCCGGAGTGGCAATACCGGTGTTGATGTCCACGCCGTCCAGCGCATTACGCAGCAGGCGCAGGGTCAGGTAGGCCTGCACGTCAGCGTGCTGGCTGATCGTTCCGCCGTAACCGTCGGCAATGGCAGCAACTGCGTCAGCGTTTGCATCGTAGCCAAAGGTGGGAACGCCATTTTCCTGCGACCAGGAGTTAAACATTGCCATGCCCATGCCGTCATTGTTGGAAATAACGATATCGATGGAATCTCCCAGAGAAGAAGCCCAGGCGCTGATGGCGTTGCTGGCGGTGCCGGCATCCCAGGTAGCGCCGGCGGAATTCTTCATTTCCTGAGAAGCAAGCTCACGAACGGAGAAAGTCGTGCCATTCACATCAATGGTGCCGTCCTGAACCTGGGTAGCGGAACCATCCGCATTGGTACCGACAGGATCAGAAACAATGCCGTTGCTGCCTTCCACTGCGGTGCCCAAAGCGCTACGAACGCCACGGGTACGGGCAATCGAGTCATTATGGCCGATATCGCCGATTGCCAGAACATAGCCGATAACGCCGTCGCCGTTGCGGTCGATGGTGTCAGCATGTGCTTTAATGTAATCTGCGATCATCTTGCCCTGCAGTTCAGCACCCTGGTTGGCATCGAAACCGACATAATAAGTATTGCCGTTAAAGTTCAGCGCCTCCGTATCCAGCTCGCCTGTGGTGCTGTTGGAAGGCTGACGGTTAAACCACACCAGCGGCTTATCCTTATTTTCAACGGTACCGCTTTCAGCAGCCGTAGAGGTAGCTGCCGAAGTATCGGTAGATGTGCTTTCCGTGGATGTTGCGGCACTGGAGGCACTGGATGCACTACTGCCGCAGGCAGCCAGGCTCAAGGTCATTGCAGCTGCCAAGGTCAACGCTAATGTTTTTTTCATAATGGTTCTCCTTCTTTATAGGTCGGGATGCTTCTTTCGCTCCTGCTCATTGCTTTTATGGTATAGCAAAACCGGAGGAAAAGCAAGGCGCATTTTGACTAAAATAGTTGCAGAATTTTGTACGTTTCTGGCATATTGCAACATCTTTGTGTTCTGTTTTTGTATGTTATGCCCATTCCGGCTGCATTTTTCTCTGCAACGCCACGTCACAGTGCTGTACCCGCATTTCATATATTCCACCCGGCAGCAGAGTATCCTGTATGTTCCCGCACCATTTATATATTAATATTCAATACTATGTCTGATTTTATAAAGGCAACACCGCACAATTCCCGCCTGACGGCTTAAGCACCGCCCCGGCAGCTGCGGTACGGCATCTGCGTTACCAAAATGCTCGATAATACACAAAGTATTATCTGCGCTTTTGGCTTAGTAGCTGCCGCACCTCGCTCGCCGTATCGGCACTTAGAATTATGCGGTATTGCCTAAAATATCGCCCGTCCTGCTCATCTGCAGGGCTGTCCGGCAGCCTTTTTGACGCTTCGGAGCATGATGACAAAATAAAAAACTGTGCTCCCTAAATATAATCAGGGAAGCACAGTTTGTGGCGTATTTCTCCGCTGTTAAAGTTCAGCCTGTTTTTCGCGGCATTCAGGGCAGATGTAATGGATGGTCAGCTGGTAGGAACGCACTTCAGTTCCAATGGCATTTTCAATTTCGCGCACCAGGCCGATCACCGGCAGGTCCTGCAGGCTGCCGCAGCAATCACAGTACAAATGGCCGTGCGGGTTGGAGGTTTTATCAAACCGGTCGGGGCCATCCGGCATTTCCAGTCGGGCAATTTCCCTGGCCTGTTCCATCAGCTTTAAGTTGCGGTACACGGTGCCGCGGGCAATGCCGGGCATCTTCTCCCTGGCAATGGCAAAAATTTCGTCCGCCGTCAGATGTTTGGGGCTGTGCTGTAAAATTTCCAAAATCAAGGCACGCTGGCGTGTCATGGCGGGCTCCTTTCTGTATGGAATGAGTTGTAAGAAAATTTATAAAATAAGACATTGTAAGATATCTTTACCATAAGAATACACATGTTTCGTGCATTTGTCAACGGGATTTGCTGGCAAGCAGGATATTTTTTAAGAGCTTGTCCGAATTCATGGCAGAGCAATGCCGCCGCACCATCCACGGTGCAGCGGCATTGCCTGTGTTAATTCTTTTCCGGGTCCAGGCAGGCGCCGGCTTTGCGGCATTCCAGATGCAGGTGGCTGCCTTGCTGGGCTTCGGCGGGCACGTTGCCTGTGGTGCCAAGGCGGGTCCCGGCGGTTACTTTTTCGCGCTGGGTCACGGCAACTTCTTCCAACCCGCAGTAGCGCCACACGCGATCCTGCGCGTCGGTCACTTCCACCACGCGGCCCCACAGAGCGTCATCCGCAATGGCGGTCACGGTACCGGCGGCCACCGCCGTTACCTGTTCGGCGGTATAATCCGTGCCGTTGTGGGTGCGCCAGTCCCCCAGGGTGGGGTTATACACCAGCGCATTCCCGCTGAACGCCTGGCTGACTTTACCGTTCCAGCCAGCGCGCGGCAAGGTTCCCTGCTGCGCGGACGAAGCAGCAGAGCTGCCAGTCCCGCCGGAGGCGCTGCCAGACTGCCCAGCCCCCTGCTGCAAGGATGACGATGCAGACCCCGCAGCTGACGGCGCGGGCGATGGCTGCGCTGTCGCCACAGGAACATCCTGTGCGGGCTGGTTTACGGCGGCATCCGGTGAATCCCATACGTCTGTTCCCTCCTCCAGGGCCTGCTTTTGGATGCGGGTCAGGTCCTCGACCCCGCGCACCACGCTGCGGATGGCGGCAATTCCGGTAATGGTTGCCGCAAACACCAGCGCAAGGCAGACAAGATATAGCCCTTTTGCCTTTAAAAATGCTTTAATGCTGTTCATCTTCCCCCGTCCTTTGCTTGCCGTACGGCCAAAACATCGGGCGCAAAACCTGCCGCCCGGAATTTTCAACCGCACCGTTCGTGTTGTGTATGCCATTAGTGTTGCGCGGACAGATTGGATTTATGCACAAAGCAGGCAAAAATACTGCCTGCTTTTGCTATGCAGTTTGCCCCAACGGCACCGTTTTGTTTTGTTTAACCTTGCTCTTGCGTTTTGTTCCACCAGCGTTTATACTTATTATAGTAGGACTATTATGTCCATCACTATTATTATTTGTGAGGTGGAGACAATGAAGGAACCCCTGGTTATTACGATGGCGCGTGAATATGCATCCGGCGGCAGCGAGATTGCCCAGAAAGTTGCTGATCTTTTGGGGATTCCCCTGTACAACAAGGAGCTGATCACCATCGCCGCAAAAAAGAGCGGCCTGACGGAAGAAGCCATTGCCGCCAGCGAGACCCAGCGCAGCGGCAGCCTGATCTACAGCCTTTACATGATGGGCAACACCATGCCCCTGGCGGACCAGGTGTACATTTTGCAGTCCAATGTCATCAAGGAAGTTGCTTCCCAGGGCTCCTGTGTGATTTTGGGCCGTTGCGGTGACTATGTTCTGCGCGACCGCCCCAATGTGCTGCGCACCTTTGTGTTTGCCCCCATTGATATCCGTGTGGCCAACGCCAAAGTGCGCCCCGATGCCAAGGATATGCCCGATCGCCTATGGGAGACCCATCTGGCCAAGCATGACCGCGCCCGCGCAAGCTATTACAACTACTATACTGAAAACCGCTGGGGCGAAGCGAAAAACTATGATCTTTGCCTGAATGCAGCAATTGGCCAGGATGCCTGTGCCCAGCTGATTGTTCAGGCTGCAAAAGCAATGGAGGCAGCTAATCAGGAATGAGTGATTCTGTACAGAAATACTCTGCATCCCGAATGGGCAGCGCGCCGATAGGCCCGCTGCTCCTTTCGTGTTCAGTACCTATGATGATTTCGATGCTGGTTCAGGCACTTTATAATATTGTGGACAGCATCTTTGTCAGTCGTGTGAACGAAGCGGCGCTTTCCGCCGTTTCGCTGGCGTTCCCCATCCAGAACCTGATGATTGCCTTTGCCGTGGGCACTGCTGTTGGTGTAAACGCCTATCTTTCCCGCTGTTTGGGTGAGGGCAACCGGGCCGAGGCCAGCCGCGCGGCGATGAACGGCCTGTTCTTAGCGTTCTGCGGCGGCATCGCCTTTCTGGTGTTCGGCATTTTGGGCGCGCGGGCGTTCATTGCGTCCCAGACCACCGATGCCCAGATCATGCAGTACGGTGCCGATTATCTTTCCATCTGCACGTTATGGTGCATGGGCTTGTTCCTGCAGTGCATGCTGGAAAAACTGCTGGTCGCCACCGGGCGCAGTGCGTTCGCCATGGCCAGCCAGCTGATTGGCGCTTTGGTCAACATTGCGCTGGATCCCATCTTCATCTTCGGTCTGTTCGGCGTGCCCCGCATGGAAGCAGCCGGTGCTGCTGTGGCTACCGTAGCCGGGCAGTGGATCGGCGCAGCTGCCGGGCTGACGATGAACCTGCTGTGCAATAAGGACATCAACCTAACGCTGAAAGGCTTCCGCCCGGCGGGGTCCACCATCAAGCGCATTTACGCGGTGGGCATCCCCTCCATTGCCATGAACGCCATTGGCAGCGTGATGACCTTTGCGATGAACAACATCCTGATTGCCTTTTCCAGCACCGCCGTTGCGGTGTTTGGTGTTTACTTCAAGCTGCAAAGCTTTGTATTCATGCCTATTTTTGGCATTAACAACGGCATGGTGCCCATTATCGGCTACAATTACGGTGCCCGCCAGCCCAAGCGCATTACCCAAACCATCAAACTGGCTGTCTGCTTTGCCGAGTGCATTATGCTGTGCGGCCTGATTCTGGCCGAAGTTTTCCCACATGTGCTGCTGGGTGTGTTCAACGCCAGCCCCACCATGCTGGCCATGGGTATTCTGGCCTTGCGCATTATTGCCATCCATTTTCCGATGGCAGGTTTCAACGTAATTTCTTCCTCCGCGTTCCAGGCGCTGGGGCGCGGCACGCTGGCGCTGTTGGTTTCGGTGATCCGCCAGCTGGTTGTGCTGGTGCCTGCCGCCTGGCTGCTGAGCCACACCGGTAACGTAAACGCCGTGTGGTTTGCTTTTCCCATTGCAGAGCTGGTTGCCGTTACGCTGTGCGCTGTGTTTATGCGCAAGTGCCACCGCGACATTTTGCTGCCAATGGAAGCCGCCCAGAAAACGGCTGCCGCTGTATAAGGAGGGGTTTGTATGCTGCGCCATATCAAACCGGGCATGCTGGTGTTCAGTGTGCTGTACATTCTGCTTGGCCTGCTGTTGCTGCTTGCCCCGCAGGCGGTTGCCGATGTGTTCTGCATTGCGCTGGGCTTGTTGGTGGTTTTGTGCGGGCTGCAAAGCCTGTACGGTTATTTTAAGAAAGATAACGGCAGCATCCGAGCCGCCGTCAGCCTGCTGCTCAGCCTGCCCACCATTGCGCTGGGCATGTGGGCACTATTGTGTACCGTACAAAGCGCCATGACCTTTGAATGGCTGTTGCCGCTGTTGTTTGGCCTGATGCTGCTGGTGGATGGCGTGGTGCGCGCACAGTCTTCCTTTGCCCTTGCCAAGCGCAAGGGGCAAAAGTGGTGGGTGGTGCTGCTGCTCAGCATTGTTTCGCTGTTGTGCGGGGCATTGCTGGCGTGTTCTCAGCTGCTGAACAACCGCAACGTGGATCTTTTGCTGCTGTCCGGCATCTTTTTACTGGCAGAGGGCATTTTGAACCTGTGCTGCACCATTTATATTGCGATGGAGTTCCATGCGCTGGACAGGCTGGATGCTGCCAAGGCGGAAATGGAAGCCGCTGCCGCACCGGAGCCATCCCCCGAAGCCCCCTCCCCTGCCCCGGCTGAACCCGCTGCAGAAGAATCTGCCGAAACGGACCTGCCCGATGTGCCAGCCCCGGAGCTGACCACCGAACCACTGGAACCCGACCAAGAGCCCACAGCGGATGCCGCAACCTGATGTTACCCTGCGCTGAACCGGCGCTTATTTGTAAATTTAAGGAGCAATTACCCTACATGAACAATTATGATCTGATTATCGTTGGCGCCGGCCCGGCCGGTATTTTTACCGCACTGGAACTGCTGCGCAAAAGCAGCAAAACTACCGGCCCGCGCATCTGCCTGATTGAAAAGGGCAAACCGGTAGAAAAGCGCCACTGCCCCAAAGATAAAACCGGCCACTGCGTGAACTGCAAGCCCACCTGCGCCATCACCACCGGCTTTTCCGGTGCCGGTGCGTTCTCGGACGGCAAGCTGTCCCTCTCCTATCAGGTTGGCGGCGAGCTGCCGGAGCTGATCGGTGAGGATTTTGCCCAGGAGCTGATCAACTACACTGACAAGATCTATCTGGAATTCGGCGCTGACCCGCATGTGGAAGGTATTTACGAGGGCAGCGAGATCAAGGAGATCCGCAAGCGCGCCATCCAGGCCGGCCTGCAGCTGGTGGACTGCCCCATCCGCCACCTTGGAACCGAAAAAGCCCAGCAGCTGTACCTGAACATCCAGAACTATCTGCTGGCCCGCGGTGTGGAGATGCTGTTCAACACCGAATGTGACAACATTCTGCTGGAAGGCAGCGAGTGCAAGGGTGTTGTGATCACCGAAAAGGGTGAGCGCCGCGAGCTGCGCGCCGACCAGGTTGTGATTGCCACCGGCCGCCGCGGTGCAGATTGGCTGGAAAAGCTGTGCGCCGAGCACAACATTGCCCACAAGCCCGGCACCGTTGATATTGGTGTGCGTGTGGAGTGCCGCAACGAGATCATGGAGACCATCAACAAGGTTCTGTACGAAGGCAAGCTGATCGGTTACCCCAACCCGTGGAAGAACAAGGTCCGCACCTTCTGCCAGAACCCCGGCGGCTTTGTCGCGCAGGAAAACTATGACAATGACCTGGCGGTCGTCAATGGTCACAGCTACAAGGATCTGAAATCCGGCAACACCAACCTGGCCATTCTGGTCAGCCACAACTTTACCGAGCCGTTCAACCAGCCCATTGCCTATGCCCAGAAGGTTGGCGAACTGACCAACATGCTGGGTGCCGGGCACATTCTGGTACAGCGCTACGGTGATATTCTGGACGGCAAGCGCACTTGGGCCAAGGAACTGGCACATTCCAATGTGCGCCCTACCCTGAAAGATGCCGTTGCGGGCGACATTACCGCCGCCATGCCGTACCGCGCCATGGTGAGCATTATTGAGTTCATCAAGATGGTGGACCATGTTGCCCCCGGCTTTGCCGCACCGGAAACCCTGCTGTACAGCCCGGAGCTGAAGTTCTATTCCAACAAGGTCAAGATGGACACCGACCTGGAAACGAACATTTCCGGCCTGCACTGCCTGGGCGATTCCTCCGGATGGACCCGCGGCCTGATGATGGCCTCCGTCATGGGCGTTCTGATGGGCCGCAAGCTGATTGAGAATCATGATATGTGAGGTTTTTACGGGGGATTTTGTTCCTTCTTTGAAAAGAAGGAATTATCTGCGCTTTTGGCTTGGCATCTGCCGCACCTCGCTCGCCGTATCGGCACTTAGAATTATGCGGTATTGCCTAAAGTTTCTTCGGTCCCTTCTTTTCAAAGAAGGGACAAAAAACTCCCGTAAAGAACTTAGTTCCCGCTTTCAGCCGTTGCGGTGGACTGGGTACTTTCGCCCAGGGTCACTTCGCAGCTGATGACCTTGCCATCACGCTCTACCTGCAGGGTAACGGTATCGCCAACTTCCTTGCTCTGGCAATACTTCTGTACATCGGATGCACTGGAGACTGCCACATCATCAATGGAGATGATGCGGTCACCCAGCTTCAGGCCGCCTTTTTCGGCACCGCTGCCGGATGCGATCTGGTAGATATACACACCATAGTTGCTGACGCCGTACTGCATAGCAGTCTGGGCATCATTGATGGTGATGACCGTAACACCCATGGCCGGGCGGGCAACATAACCCTTTTCAATCATCTGTTTTGCCATTTCCATGGCGGTATTGATGGGGATTGCAAAGCCAAGCCCCTCTGCATCGCTGGAGCTGCTCTTGGCGTTGACAATACCGATCAGCTCACCGTTTGCATTGAACAGGCCGCCGCCGGAGTTGCCCGGGCTGATGGAAGCGCTGGTCTGGATCAGGTTCATGTCGTTGCCCTGAACGGTAACTTCACGGTTCAAGGCGCTGACAATACCATTGGTAACGGTGTTGCTCAGGGTACCCAGCGGGTTGCCAACGGCAACGGTGGTTTCGCCAACAGCCAGGCTGTCGCTATTGCCAATCACAGCCGGAGTCAGACCGGTGGCTTCGATTTTCAGGACTGCAACATCCGAAGTAGAATCCTGGCCAACGACCGTTGCGGTATACTCTGTTCCGTCTGCCAGCTGTACCGTGATGTTATTTGCGCCGGAAACCACATGGGCACAGGTCACAATGTAACCATCCTGCGAGATGATCACGCCGGAGCCTGCACCGCTCTGCACATAGCTGCCGCCAAACCAGGTGTTGGTGCTGACCATCTGCTCGGTGGTGATGGCCACAACGCTGGGCTGTACCAGCGCGGCAACATCCTGAATCGACAGGTTGGTACCGTTGGTGCTGCCCTGGGATACAGAATCCGTGTTGGTGTCACGCTGGACCTGCTGGACCACAACCTGGCCGCCGGTCAAGCCGGTGCGGCTGGCAACCACAGTTCCTGCCAGGCCACCGCCAAAGCCAAGGGCTACCACACCGATGCAGGCCGCCACACGCAGCAAAACCTTTTTGCCGCCGTGGCTCTTTTTGGGCTCGTTCTGCGGGGGCTGTGGGTTGCTGGAATAGCTGTAGCCATTGTAGCCGCCGTTATTGCCGTTGCCACCGTTGCCGCCATTGCCTGCAGCGGGGCCCTGGGGGTTATAGCTGCTGTTCTGTTGGCTGGAATAATTAGAATAATCTGTCTGTGCGGTGTTGGCGGTGTTCACTCCGCTGCTGCCCACATTGGGGTAACTGGACTGCTCTGCCTGGGGCTGTTCCGGCTGAGTGCCCGCTGGCTGCCCGTTATTATTCTGCGGGCCGCCATTATTATAAAGACCCGAATAATCATATTCACTCATGAAAAATCTCTCCTTTGTTCTGCCGCACGGCGCTTGGGGGCCGCCGGGCGGTGATACACGGTCTGGCGGAAGCTTTTGCTTTGTCTTTCTTGCTTCCCTCAACCTTGTGCCTACAGTATAACCGCTAATTGTGAAAACAGTTTCGCGACTGCGTGAAAGAAATGTGAAATCTCCAAAAATCCGGTCAGTTTGGGCTGTGGTTTGACTTTATCCGCCCCATGCCGTACAATCAGTTGCAGACTGAAACATTAGGGGGAGCTTGCCCATGCGGATTGAAAAAACGGCACTGGACGCACAAAACCGCTGTGTCTATTCGTTATATAAAGAGAAAGGCTGCATCGGCCATGCCGTTACCTGTGCCGATTGTTTTGAAGCGTTGGAAATTGCCCCGGAATGGCAGAGCCGCGGGTACGGAAGTTATCTGCTGCGGGAGGTTTTGCGCCAGAACGGCGGCTTTGACCGGACTGCCCCCAGCGAATTCACCGCGCCACTGCCGGATACCGGCAATACCGCTGCACAGGCGCTGGCGGCAAAGTTCGGTTTTGTGCCGCGCGGCGGGCTGCTGGTGCGCCGCCGCGTGCCGGACCTGACGGCAGTGGAGCTGACCCACCGCTTTTTGCGCAGCACACTGGCACCGGGCGGACTGTATCTGGATGCCACCTGCGGCAACGGGCACGATACCCTATTTTTATGCAGCGTTGCCGGGGAAAATGGCCGGGTGATCGGGCTGGATATCCAGCCTCAGGCCGCGGCCAACACCAATGCGCTGCTGGCCGCCAACGGCATGGCTGCCATTGGCCGCGCGGAATGCTGCGACCATCGGGAGCTGCTGCGCTTTGCCCCGCCGGGCAGTGCGGACTGCGTGATGTTCAACTTTGGCTGGCTGCCAGGTGCCGCGCACGATGTACACTCCACGGCAGATTCCACCCTGCCCGCGCTGCAGGCCGGGCTGGACGCCCTGAAGCCCGGCGGCGTGCTTGCCGCGGTGCTGTACAGTGGCAAGGTGATCGGCAATGCGGAGAAAAAGGCTGCGGCGGAGTTTTTCCGCAGCCTGCCGCTGGCCGATTATACCGTGCTGATCTGCGAATTTGCCAACTGGGCCGATACCGCTCCCCTGCCCTGCTTTGTCATTAAGCGGGAAAAATAACCGCTGCCGCTGTGAAGCCCCAAAAAAGGAAGTGCTGCCAATGCTGCAACAGCAAACACAAAGCCCCGGCTGGCGGGTGCTGAACCGCGATGTGATCAAATACATCGCGATGACCGCCATGCTGCTGAACCACATCGCCAATATTTTTCTGGTGCCGGGCACCCTCTGGTACGAGGTGCTGGTGGATATCGGCTACTTTACCGCCATTACCATGTGCTATTTTCTGGTAGAGGGCTTCCGGTACACCCACAGCCGCAAACAGTATGCCTTACGGCTGTTCGGGTTCGGTGTGGTTTCACAGGTGCCGTTCTCGATGGCGTTTGCCCAAAACGGCATTCTGGAATTTCAGGATTTCAACATGATGTTCACGCTGTTCCTGTGTTTTTGCATCTTGTTGTGTATCGAAACCATCCGGAACCGTTTTTTGCGCGGCGTGCTGATCGTACTGCTGATTTTTGGTTCGTTGTTTTGTGACTGGGCGCTGCTGGCCCCGGTGTTCACCCTGCTCTTCCGCTGGTCCGGCCAGAACCAAAAACGACTGCGGTTCAGTTTTGCGCTTTCTGCCGCGCTGTTTGGCTGGCTGAATTACACCAGCAGCGTGTGGCTTTACCCCACCGCACAGTGTTTGCTGATGGCCTGCGGCAGCATGGCAGGGATCGCTGCATCCGGGTTTGTGATCTTGTATCTGTACAATGGCCAGCGGGCGGCGCGGGGAAAGAAATTTTCGCACTGGTTTTTCTATCTGTTTTACCCGGTGCATTTGTTGGTGCTGGGGGTAATTCGGGTGATGGGGTGATGGTGCGCGGTAGATTTTTACCGTTATACGCTCCGCGGGACGATGCAAGCATCGTCCCCTACAAATAAATTGCAGCGTTTACCGCGATAGGCATGGTTTCTCCGCGGCGGGGTGAGGGCACCCCGCCCTACAGATGCTTTGTTGGTTTGCAACACATTATAAAATGCTCTGTAAGGAACGGTCTAGACCGTTCCTTACAGATTGTTTTTCAACTTGTACCAATTTCTATAAAGCCAACATCAAAAAGGCGCACCACACGATGGTTTTGTGTGATGCGCCTTTATTTATCTTTTGTGTTCTATTATAACTAAAGTTAAAGTTTCTTCGGTTCCTTCTTTTCAAAGAAGGAACACAAATCCTCCGTAAAGCCCCTCACAGCGTTTCCGGGTACTCGGCATCGATGGCGGCCAGCAGGCGGGGCGCGCTTTCGCGGGTATCGGTCATGCGCACGGCATTGCGCAGGGGCAGCACCGCGCGCGGGCTGACGGACAGCTCATCCACACCGATCGCCAGGAAGGTTTCGGTCAGGGTCAGGTCCGCGCCAAGCTCGCCGCAGATACCAACCCAAATGCCGTTCTTGTGGGCATTCTCCGTCACCATCTTCAACAGGCGCAGCACTGCCGGGTTGTGCGGGTCATAAAAACGTCCCAGATCATTGTTCTGGCGGTCACAGGCCAGGGTGTACTGGGTCAGGTCATTGGTGCCGCAGCTGAAGAAATCCACTTCCTTGGCCAGACGGTCACTCATGATGGCCGCTGCCGGGGTTTCGATCATGATACCGACCTGCACATCCTCCGCAAAGGGAATGCCCTCAGCTTTCAGGTCGCGCTTGACTTCCTCGCAGTACTTTTTGGCTTCGCGCACTTCCCACACGCTGGTCACCATGGGGAACATGATGCCCAGCTTGCCGAACGCGGAAGCACGGTAAAGGGCACGCAGCTGGGTCTTGAAGATTTCCGGGCGGTTCAGACAGATACGCAGAGCGCGCATGCCCATAGCCGGGTTATCCTCTTTGGGCAGGTTAAAGTAGCCGATCTGCTTGTCCGCGCCGATATCCAGCGTGCGAATGATAACTTCCTTGCCGCCCATATCGGCAAGAACCTTTTTGTAGGCTTCAAACTGCTGGTCCTCGGTGGGGTAATCCGGGCTGTTCAGGTACAGGAACTCGCTGCGGAACAGGCCGATGCCGCCGCCATCGTTGACCTGCACGGCATGTACGTCGTCCGGGGAGCCAATGTTGCAGTAAATGCGGATGCTCTTGCCATCCTTGGTCACATTGGGCTGGCCTTTCAGGGTCTCCAGCAGGCGCTGCAGGCGCAGCTGCTCTTCCCGCTTTTTCAGCAGGTAATCACGGGTCATATCGTCCGGGTCGATCACCACATTGCCGGTAGCGCCGTCAATAATGCAGGAGCGGCCCTCATACTCCGGCTTCAGGGCATCGCCCACGCCCACAATGGCGGGAATGCCCATGGTGCGGGCCAGAATGGCCGTGTGGCTGGAACCGGAACCGCCCGCAGTGATGAAGCCCAAAATCTTGGATTTATCCAGCTGCACAGTTTCCGAAGGTGCCAGGTCGTCCGCAGCCAGCAGCACCGGCACATCCGAAGCAATACCGCCCTGCACTGCACCGGACAGGATCCCCAGGATGCGATCCGATACATCGCGCACATCTGCCGCACGGGCCTGCATGTAGGAATCGTCCATGGATTCAAACATGGCGGCGAACTGAACTGCAGTATCCGAAATCGCGGCTTCGGCGTTCATCTTTTCATTGTTGATATGGTCGGAGATGGCTTCCTCGTAATCGAGATCCTCGGCCATCATCTGGTGGGTCTCAAACAGCATGGCGGCTTCATCGCCGGCTTCGGCGCGGGCCTTTTCGGCCAGTTCGCCCAGCTGCTCAATGGCGGCGGTCTGCGCGCCCTTGAAACGGTGCCACTCGGCATCGGGATCGGTCACGGTATAGCGGGGGATCTCGGTTTTGGTGCGGTGATAGAAATAAAGCGGGCCAACGCCAACGCCGGAAGATACGCCCTTGCCCTGAATACTGATCATAACAAGCGTCCTTTCTTTGGTGTTCAATGGGATCCTGACTGGTTATTTTATACAACCAAATGCAGCAGAAAACAAAATGCGGCTGCCTGCCCCAGCGCCGGGTAAGGGCCTTGCTGGGGCAGGTGCCGCAAACAAAAGGATTCAATTACAAATGCTCTTTGAAGAAAGCTTCCAGTGCCGGTGCTGCGGTATCCTCGTCCTCGCCTTCCACGGTAACGGTAACGGTATCGCCGCACTTAACGCCCATACCCATCAAAGCCATCAGTTTCAGCGCGTTGCTGGATTTATCGCCCTTGATGACGGTAACAGTGCTCTTATACTTTTTGACCTCTTTGACCAGCAAACCGGCCGGACGGGCATGGATGCCAACTGCTTCCTGAATGGTATAATCAAACTGCTTCATAGATGCGTCTTCCTCTCTGTTCCACAGCTTTTCAACAAGCCTGTGGAGAATTTAATAATTTGATTATACCAGCAACGTTGAGCAAAGTCAATGCAAATACTGCATTTTGCCCTGTCGTTTTTTGTAAACTTTCACAAAATCAACAAAATGTTTTTAACAATATTGTGGATTCACTCGGTTTCAGTTTTCCTGCCTGGCCAGGAAGGCACGCAGGGTATCCTCCGGCCGGGGGGTATGGTTTGCATAGCGCCGGCGCAGCTCCGCTGCAGCGGTGGACATAATGTAAGGGTGACCTATCAAATCCAGCATGGCAACATCATTATAGTTATCGCCAAAGGCCATCACATCCGCCGGGTCAATGCCCAGCACACGGCAGATGCTCTGTACGCCAATCCCCTTGTTGGCCACGGTGGTATCGATCCACTTGGGTCCCGCCACGGCGCAGTTGGCCTGCTGCCATTTGGGCACAAAGCGCTCCACAAACGGCTCCACGCCGTCCACCAAATAGACGGACACCTTGACAATATCCTCCGGGATCTGGGCGGGGTCTGTGATGACCGTATAATTGTTGCCAATGAACTTGATGCGGTCCACCACGCCGTGCCCGCGCTCCATCAGGTAGGACATGTTTTCGCCGGAAAGCATCACTTCGCCTAAGTCCTCGGTGTTGTTCCAGAAATCCCAGGCGATTTCTTCTGCCAGGGCGCGGGGCATCGGCGTTTTGGCGATTACTTTGCCACTGCGGTAGACAACCGCGCCGTTCTCGCACAGGTAGATGCAATCGTCCGCCACAGGGGCGAACAGTTTGCGCAGGCTGGTATACTGCCGCCCGCTGGCCGGGCAGAACAGGATACCACGGTCATGCAAAGCGCGGATCTCATCAAAAATTTCGCCCTCAATGAGCTTTTTCCCATATTGCAGCAGGGTGCCGTCCAGATCGCTGCAAACCATTTTTATCATATTTGTTTCCCCCTGATTGCTTTTCCTGAAGCAACGTAATATATTATTTAATATAGTAAAAGTATAACAAACACAGGCCTGTTTTTCAATTTAACTAACAGTGCCCGGCGGTAGAATTATTCCGGGCAGGGAGGTAAAATTATGGCAGTTATCACAGTATACGGCAAAACGCCGGATGTTGGCAGTGCAGCCTTTGTGGCCCCCAACGCCACCCTGGCCGGGGATGTTGTGCTGGCCGCTGGCAGCAGCGTGTGGTACGGCGCGGTGGTGCGCGGAGATACCGGCGCCATCCGCATTGGCAAAAACAGCAATATCCAGGACAACGCCGTGCTGCACACCGGGCCAAACCTGGGGGTAACGATCGGCAAAAATGTATCCATCGGCCACAGTGCAGTGGTGCATGGCTGTACGGTGGGGGACGGCGCTTTGATCGGTATGCACGCCACGGTGATGAACGGCGCCGTGGTGGGCAAAAATGCCGTGGTGGCCGCCGGGGCGCTGGTGCTGGAAAACACCGTGGTCCCTGACGGCATGGTGGCCATGGGTGTGCCCGCCAAGGTGCGTGAAGCCGCCAGCCCTGCCCTGGTGGAAGCCAACCGAAAAAATGCCGAAGGGTATGTGGCGGAAGCCACCGCCCATGCGGAGGCGAATAAGTAAGTCCTGACGAGTATGTTCGCTCTTTGATTTTATTTTGCAACAAACAGCGCCCGGTCCCTTCTGTCGCCCTCAAGGGAAGCCAATTTTATTTTAAGGTTTTACAGTCAATATATCATGGTATACAAAACTAAGCATCGGAACGGTCAAGACCGTTCCCTACAGAACATTTTGTAATGTGTTGCAAGCCAACAAATAATCTGTAGGGGACGATGCTCGGCATCGTCCCGCAGACGCGCCTTGCCGGATATCTTACCCCGTCACCCACCCACAAGGCAGCGGGCGTATAATGTGCGCCCCTACGAATAAAATCTTGGCACATTATTAGAATCTGTGGCGTACAGTCAAACATTTGCCTTTCTCCCCCGGCGGGATGATGCCCCCCCACCACGCATTTTCCATCAAATTTTGCTTTTTTCTCCCCTTACCGGCTAAAAATCCGGTATCAGGCGTTGCAATCCCTTAAAAATCATAGTAGAATAGAAAAGTATGTCTTGTAACCTTTCTTGTAATAGTTCAGGTGCCGCCTGAAAATCAGCGTGATAGAGGAGTGTTCCCCATGTGACGGAAGCAGACAACCGTAAAAAGTCACATTGCAATGGAATAAAGGAGTATTGACTTTCATGGCAACTTTGCGTGAAGAAATCGAGCGCCGCCGGACGTTTGCGATCATTTCGCACCCGGACGCCGGCAAAACCACATTGACCGAAAAGCTGCTGCTGTACGGGGGAGCCATCCAGACCGCCGGTTCCGTCAAGGGCAAGCAGAGCGCCAAACATGCCGTTTCTGACTGGATGGATATTGAAAAACAGCGCGGTATCTCTGTTACCTCCTCTGTTTTACAGTTCAACTATCAGGGCAAGTGCATCAACATTCTGGATACCCCCGGCCACCAGGACTTCTCCGAGGATACCTATCGCACCTTGATGGCGGCGGATTCCGCCGTCATGGTCATCGACGCCGCCAAGGGCGTTGAGGCCCAGACCATCAAGCTGTTCAAGGTCTGCACCCTGCGCCATATCCCCATTTTCACCTTCATCAACAAGATGGACCGCGAAGCCCGCGACCCGTTTGAACTGATGGAAAACATTGAGACGATCCTGGGCATCAAAACCTACCCGATGAACTGGCCCATCGGCTGCGGCAAAGAGTTCAAGGGCGTGTTTGACCGCGGCACCCGCAAGGTGCTGGCTTTTGAAAGCGATGGCCGCGCCAACGGCGTGAAGATGGTGGACGAGATCACCGCCGAGCTGGGCGCACCCGAAATGGACGAATTGATCGGCGCGGCCAACCACCAGAAGCTGGCTGACGACATTGAGCTGCTGGATGGCGCCGCCGAAGAGTTTGACCTGGACGCTGTGCAGCACGGCCAGCTGAGCCCCGTATTCTTTGGCTCCGCGCTGACCAACTTTGGCGTGGAACCTTTCCTGAAAGAGTTCCTGCGCCTGACCCCGCCGCCACTGCCCCGCAAGGATGCCCCCACCGGCGATGTGGTGGATCCCTGCAGCGAGCAGTTCAGCGGCTTTGTGTTCAAAATCCAGGCCAACATGAACAAGAATCACCGCGACCGCATTGCGTTTTTGCGCATCTGCTCCGGCAAGTTTGAGCGCGGCATGGAAGCATTCCATGTGCAGGAGGGCAAGAACATCAAGCTTGCTACCGGCACCAGCCTGATGGCTGACGACCGCGCCATCGTGGACGAAGCCTATGCCGGCGATATCATCGGTCTGTTTGATCCGGGCATCTTCTCCATTGGCGATACGCTGTGCACCGGCAAGCAGCATGTGCAGTTTGCGGGCATCCCCACCTTTGCACCGGAACATTTTGCCCGCGTGACCCAGGTGGACACGATGAAGCGCAAGCAGTTTGTGAAAGGCATGGAGCAGATCGCACAGGAAGGCGCGATCCAGATTTTCCGCGACCTTGGCTCCGGTATGGAGGAAGTTATCGTCGGCGTGGTCGGCGTGCTGCAGCTGGAAGTGCTGGAATACCGCCTGCGCAACGAATATAACGTTGACATCCGTATGCAGACCCTGCCGTATGAGCACCTGCGCTGGATCATGAACGACCCGGACGAGCTGGACCCCAAAACACTGGACCTGACCAGCGACACCCGCTGCATCGAGGACCTGAAGGGCAACCACCTGCTGCTGTTCGGCAGCCCGTGGAGCATCAACTGGGCCGAGCAGCACAACGAACAGCTGAAGCTTTCCGAGTTCGGCAACCTGACGTTCTGATTTTGTTTTGTAATTATGAAAAAAGGCATTGCGGGCCGCGCGTCTGCAATGCCTTTTTTGCATCTTGCGGTTGCACATGGGGGCCAAAACGGGTATACTGAGAGAGTGTAATTTTGTCCTTTTGCAGAAAGGAGGCCGCCCGGATGAAGGCTGACCGCTATTTGTTTGATGGTTCCCACCCATGCGCGCTGCGCAAGCTGCCCTGCGACAGCAAGGATGACCATGTGAAGAAAGAAGATATCCTGGCCAAAACTGCCGAAAACCTGGAAAAGATGGCCGCCCTGCAGGACGCCTTTTACGCCGATGGGCGCGAGGGCCTTGTGATCATTCTGCAGGCGCTGGATGCCGCCGGGAAGGACAGCACCGTAAAGCATGTGATGGGCGGCCTGAACCCCCAGGGTGTACAGGTAACCAGCTTCAAGCAGCCCACCAGCGAGGAACTGCGCCACGACTTTTTGTGGCGGGTGAACAAAGTTCTGCCGCCCCGCGGCAGCATTGCCATTTTCAACCGCAGCTATTACGAGGACGTTCTGGTGGTGCAGGTTCACGACCTGCAAAAGACCTACCAGATGGCCCCGCGCGTGCTGGAAGACAGCAAGAAGGACTTTTTTGAAAAGCGCTACCGCCAGATCCGCAGCTATGAAGAATACCTGTACGAGAACAGCTACCGCGTGGTCAAAATCTTTCTGCACGTTTCCAAGGACGAACAGAAAAAGCGCTTTTTAGAGCGCATTGACCGCCCGGAAAAGAACTGGAAGTTCTCCTGCTCCGACCTGAAAGAGCGGATGCGTTTTGACGAATATCTGGATACCTTTGATGAAGTCATCACCGCAACCGCTACCAAGCACAGCCCGTGGTATGCCATCCCGGCTGACCAGAAATGGTACACCCGCTACCTGGTCAGCGAGATTGTACTGGATGCTTTGCAGAAGAGCTGCCACGAATACCCGGTGCTTTCGGACGATGCAAAGGCCGAACTGCTGAACTGCAAGGCAGCGCTGGAACAGGAATAATGCCAAACGCTGCCGGGTGGATGTTCCCCCGGCAAGCCGCAAAAGGAGGGGCGCACTTTGCCGCCGATCCGCGTATTACAAATCATGCCCGCCATGGACGCCGGCGGCATGGAAACCTTTGTCATGAATGTCTACCGTGCCGTGGACCACAGCCAGGTACAGTTTGACTTTTTGTACCACTATGATAAGCCCTGCTTTTATGATGCTGAAATTGAAGCCCTGGGCGGGCACATTACCAAGCTGACGGTGCGGCAGGACAATAATATCCCGAAATACCTGCATGACCTGCGCGCCTTTTTTACCGCGCACCCGGAATACAAGGTCATCCACGGGCATTACAGCGGCTTTGGCATGTTTTATAATGCCGTGGCCCGCCGCTGCGGGGTTCCGGTGCGGGCAGGCCACAGCCACAACACTGCCTATGAGCACAACCTGGTGGGCCAGCTGGACCGGCTGATGAGTTCCCGCTTTGACCACGACCTGACCCACCGCTTTGCCTGCAGCCAGCGCGCCGGGGAGATGCTGTACGGCAAACACCCGTTCACCGTGCTGCCCAACGGCATTATGACCGATGTGTTCGCCCTCCACGATCCCGCCGCCCGCGCCGCCCTGCGCGCTGAGCTTGGCGTGCAGGAAGGCGAAATTCTGTTTGGCCATGTGGGCCGTTTTTGTGAGCAGAAAAACCATGCCGGGCTGCTGCGCATTTTTGCCGGGGTCAGCCGCCGCATGCCCAACGCCCGGCTGGTGCTGATCGGCACCGGCGAGCTGGTTGATTCCACCCGTGCCCTTGCCCAGGAGCTTAACCTGAGCGACCGGGTAATTTTTGCCGGGGTGCGCAAGGATATGGCCGCGCTGTACCACGCCATGGATGTATTTTTGCTGCCCAGTTTGTTTGAGGGGCTGCCCGTTGTGCTGGTGGAAGCCCAGGCCGCCGGTCTGCCCTGCTTTGTGGCCGATACGGTGGACCCCGGTGCGGCGTTTGCCGGCAACATCCACTACCTGCCCTTGCAGAATGAAGCCGCCTGGGCTGATTCCATTGCCGCGGCGGACCTGACCCGTGACCCCAACGCCCAGGCCAAAGCCATTGCCGCCGGATTTGATGTACACACCAGCGCGGGCATCCTGCAAAAATTTTACCTGGAGCAGACGCAGAAATATACAAAGGAGGTGCAGCCATGAGTGAAACCGAGCCCCAGTTCAAAGGCCCTGCCATTGCCGTGGTGGTGCCGGTACATAACGGCGCTGCGTTTTTGCAGCAGTGTCTGGCATCCCTGGCTGCGCAGACCTTTGGCGATTTCGCCTGTTTTGTGGTGGATGACGGTTCCACCGATGAAAGCGCCGAGCTTGCCGCCGCGTGGGAAAGCCGGGACGCCCGGTTTGTTGTGATCCACCAGCGCCAGAGCGGTGTTGCCGCCGCCCGCGCTGCCGGGGTGCGCGCGGGGCTGAACCTGAACGCCCGGTGGTTTGCCTTTTGTGATGCGGACGACTGCTACCACAAGCAGTTTTTGGATGCGCTGTACCGCGCTGCCCAAACCACCCGCTGCCAGATTGCCTGCTGCCGGTATGACTGCTTTACCGAGGATATTCCTCCGGAAAGCCCGCCGCCCAGCCAGACCACGGTGTTTCAGCCGCCCGCCCATCTGGATGCCCTGCTGCATGACCACCGGGTGGACTTTGGGCTGTGGAACAAGCTGTACGCCCACGAGCTGATCACCGCCGAGATCATGGACAACGGCCTTGCCTACAACGAAGACCTTGTGGCCAACTGGCAGATTTTCAGCGCGGCAGACGGCTGTGCCTATGTGGATTTTGCAGGTTACCATTACCGGCAGCACGCGGCTTCGGCCAGCCACCGTGCCCTGCCGCCGGAAAGCATTGACCAGCAGCGCCAGGCCGCCGTGTTCATCCGCGAGCATGCCAGCCCGGCCATCCAGCAGAGCGCCAACGCCTTTTATTACGAAAAGCTGGTCTACCTTGCCAGCATGATTTTGCGGCGGGACGATGCCGCCGCCTACCGCGTGCAGATCAACGAGCTGGGGGTGGGCATCCGCGCCGGGCTGCAGGACCCTAACCTTGGCCGCAACCCGCGGCTGCCGCTTTCCATCCGCGCGGCGGCGTGGGCAACCATCAACTGCCCGGTGCTGTGGCGCAAAGTGTGCCGTACCATGTTAAAAGACCGGCGCTGACTCCTTTTGCACAGGATAAACACCATGCGTATTTTATTTATACTGGATAGTGTGGAAAACCCAACCTCTGCCAATGTGCTGATGGCACAGCGTTTGGCAGGGGTGCTTTGTGCTGCCGGGCACACCGTACACCTGCTGGAACTATGGGACGGCCTGCATCCCCAGCCGGAACTGCCCGGCTGCACCGTGCACCGCCTTGCCTTTGCGGACGAGCGCCTGATGAACGCCGCGCTGGAAAACGGCCGCAGTGGCGGTTCGCCCATTCCGGTGCGACTGGCGCGGCTTTGCTGCCACCCTACGGCGGTGGCGGCGGCATTCCGCCAGCTGGTGCTGCACGCCCCGCGCCGGGTGGTGGATACCCGCCGGGAGCTGGAAAAGCTGGATGCTGCGTTCCATTTTGATGTAATCTGCGCTGTTTGTGCGCCCTACCGCGCCGCGTTTGCGCTGGAAACCGCGCAGGTGCAGGCCAAAAAGGCCATCTGGCAGCTGGACCCCTATGCTTCCAACCGGGATTATCAGGCCCCCGGCGGTTACCCGCGGGAGCTGGAGCTGCTGAACCATCTGGCCGCCGCCTTTATCACCCGGCAGGCCGTTGGAGATTACGCCCCCGGCGCCCCGCTGGCCGCGGCGGCGGAAAAAGTTCATGTGCTGGATTTCCCCAGTCTGGTGCCCCCGGCGGCAGTGCCGAACCATGCAGCAGACAGCAAAAAGCGCTGCGTGTTCTGCGGTTCTTTGTATCCCGGCCTGCGGGAGCCGGGCTTTGCGCTGGAACTTTTCCGCGCCTTGGGCCCGGCCAGCGGCTGGACCCTGACGATGGCAGGCGGCGGCTGGCAATACTTTGCCGCGGACGCTGCCCAGACCAAGGCTGTATTGGGCGAACAGTTTGAACAGCCCGGCCCCGTGCCCGCCGAAACCGCCCGCACCATGCAGGCACAGGCCGATGTTCTTTTGAACCTTGGCAACGCGGTAGACAACCAGCTGCCCAGCAAACTGTTTGACTACTTTGCTGCGGGCAAGCCAGTTTTGCACCTCTGCGTGATCGAAAACGACCCTGCCCTGCCCTATCTGGCCCGCTATCCGCTGGCGCTGGTGCTGCACCAAGGCCAGGCTGATGCTGCGGATATTCTGCACCGCTGGCTGGGTGAAGTGTGCGGTAAACAGCTACCCTTTGGGGAAGTGTGTGACCTCTTCCCTGAGCTGGTGCCGCAGGCGGTTGCGGCTGAATTTGTGAGGTGGCTAATGTGAAGGTACTCTGGCTTGTCAGCATCACCATCCCTGCTGCCGCGGATGCCTGCGGTTTGCAGGCAAAAGAGATCGGCGGGGGTTGGCTTTCCGGCGCGCTGGGCGGCATGACCGCCGCACCGGACGCCCCGGCCATTACCGTTGCCAGCGTGGATGCCCGCGCGGAAACTTTAACCGTTTGCAGCAAAAACGGCGTAAGTTTTGCACTGGTTCCCACCGGAAGTGTGGAAAACTTTTCTGCCCTGCTCAAAAAGATTGCCCCGGATCTTGTCCATATCTGGGGCACCGAGTACGCTGCCGCCCGCACCATACAGCAGGCGGCCCAGGCGGCGGGGATACCGGTGCTGGTGGGCATCCAGGGCGTGATGGTTGACTGTGCCCTGCACTTGAATGACGGCGTGCCAGCACGGCTGCTGCACTCCTGCGCGGCGCAGCATCTGATTGACCGCCATGTGCCGGGTGGGCTGCTGGACGTGAACCAGGCCCGTTTTGACACCCTTGCCCAGAGCGAAGCCGCCGTGCTGGCCAACGCCCGCCATGTGACCGGGCGCACCAGTTTTGACCGTTCCGCCGTTCAAAAGCTGGCCCCGCAGGCCAGTTATTACCCCTGCAACGAAACGCTGCGCCCGGAGTTTTACACCCCACCGGTGTGGCACCCCCGCACCTTTGGCGAAGCGCCGGTGCTGCTGCTCAGCCAGGGCAACTACCCGCTCAAAAACCTGCATACCGTGCTCAAAGCGCTGCCCGCCGTGCTGGCGCAGTACCCCGGCGCGGTGCTGCGGGTGGCGGGCTGGCCCCCGCTGGACAAAGGGCCGCTGCTGCGCCCGGTGATTGACTGGATGTTCCCCTACCAGACCTGGTGCAAACAGCTGATCCGCCGCCTGGGGCTGGCGGACCATGTGCAGTACACCGGCCCGCTGGATGCCGCCGCCATGCGGCAGGCTTACCTGGATGCCGATCTCTTCCTGTTGCCGTCTTACAGCGAGAACAGCCCCAACAGTCTGGGCGAAGCCATGCTGCTGGGCCTGCCCTGCGTGGCCAGCGCGGCAGGCGGCATCCCGGATATGCTGCAAAGCGGCGTGCAGGGGATGCTGTATGGTGCCGCCGGGGATGATGCCGCCCTGAGCGCGGCCATTTTACAGGTGCTTGCCCTGCCGGACCACGGCACGGCGCTGGGCACCGCCGCGCAGATCCGCGCCCGGGTGACCCATGACGCGGCCAAAAACACCGCACAGATGATTGAAATTTACCGCAAAGTCCTGCAAAGGGAGGGAACACTGTGAGCCTGCCCGCCATTGGGGTGGTGATCCCCTGCTATAAAGCCGAGCACACGCTGCGCCAGACGGTTGAAAGCGTGCTGCAGGGTGCACCGGACAATTTGCAGCTGGTGCTGGTGGAGGACGGCAGCCCGGACGGCACCGGCGCGTTGTGTGATGCCCTTGCCGCCCAGGACCCCCGCGTTACCGCACTGCACCAGCCCAACGGCGGAGCATCCGCCGCGCGCAACGCGGGGTTGGATACACTGTGCCGCAGCGGTGCCGAGTGGGTGCTGTTTGTGGATGCAGACGATACCCTGCTGCCGGGGCTGTGGCAGGCGCTGCCCGCTGCATTTGATGCGCAGCCGGGCCTGATTTTGTACGGCATGGTGCGCGCCAGCGGCCCTGCCCCCAATCCGCTGGCCCCCGGCTGCTATGCCGGCCCCGCCGCGCTGGGGGATGCGCTGGACCCGCTGCTGTTTGAAAGCGGCTACCTCGCCGCCCCCTACCCCAAGCTGTTCCGGCTGGATGTGATCCGCCGGAACAAGCTGCGGTTTGACCCACGCTTAAAAATCAATGAAGATGTTTTGTTTAATCTTCAATATTTGCGGTTTTTGCTTTTTTTACAAAAAAACTCTGCCATTTATTGCCTTGCAGGTGTATACTATAATCAGAATGATATGCTTGCGGGCAGTCTGTCCCGCTCCCTGCGGGGGGATTTGCTGGACGCCGAGGCTGTGACCCGCCCCGTGCTGGAAGCATTCTTGACGGATGCCAAGCTGCCTGCACCAGAAATTGACCGCCTGGTGCAAATAAGCCGGGTGCGTGCCGCGTTAAATCAATATGGGCTGCTGACCGGTTGCCCCGGCCGCATGCCGTTTGCCCAGCGGCGGCAGCTGTTTGCCCGCATTTTGCAGGATGCTGATGCCCGCGCGGCCCTGCGCGCCCGCCTGACTGCGGACCCCAACCGCCTGCTGGCGCTGCCCTACCGGCTGGGGGTATTTTTGCACAGCGCCTGGCTATTGGCCGCTTATACCCAGCTGAAAAACCGCTTTTTATGAGAGGAACGTTTTGCATGCCGAACCCGACCATTTCCATTGTGACAACTGTATATGACGCCAAGGATTACATCCCCCGCACGGTGCGCAGCATTCTGGCCCAGAGCTTTACGGACTTTGAGCTGCTGCTGGTGGAGGATGGCAGCCCCAACGGCTGCGGCGAACTGTGTGATGAGCTTGCCAAAACCGACCCGCGCATCCGGGTGTTCCACAAGGAAAACGGCGGCCCGGCCTCCGCTTTGAACGTTGGGCTGGACAATGCCCGCGGGGATTACATCGGCTTTGTGGATTCGGACGACCTGGTGGATCCGGATCTCTACGAAACACTTTTGAATGCCATCCGCGAAAATGATGTGCGCATTGCTTCCTGCAATGCCGATGCGGTGGACGAACAGGAAAAGCCCGTGCCGGGGGCCGGGGTCAACATCAACATTGCCGGGCGGCACATGGCCATGGAGCTGCTGCTGGATACCTTTAAAACCGGCGGCTTTTACGGGCTGCTGTGCTGGAACAAGCTGTTTGACATCCGCCTGTTCCGCGATAAAGGCGTGCATTTTGACGAAACCATGTTCTTTGGCGATGACGCCAGCGAGCTGCACCGCGTGTATGACGGCGAGTATGTTTACTGTGTGCCGCGCGTGCTGTACCACTACCGGCGGCGCGGCGGCCAGATGACCGAGGTGCTGTTTCCGCCGCGGCGGCTGGATGATTTGAAAATGTACTGGAACTGGCTGGGCTGGTTTGCTGCGCAGCCGGACAAAACCGAATATAAAGGTTATTATGAATGGGCCGCGGCATGGTACTGGAAGGTGTTTTACCTGTTCTGGTGCCAGGCCAGCGAGGCCGGAGCCATGGCAAAGCTGAAGCCGGAATTTTTGAAGCACAAAAAGCATCTGGACAGCATTTTACCGGACATCCTGCGCTGCCCGCATGTGCCCGTTGCCGAAAAAGCGCGCGCTGTGCTGTTCTGCGCCGCACCGGGGCTGACCTACACGCTGGCACACGCCCGCGGAAAGCTGCATGGCAGCAAAACGGACTGAGGAATGAGGGGGAAAAACAAGATGGAACATATTGCAGTTAGTGTGATCGTTCCCATTTACAACGCAGAGCCCTGGCTGGAAGAGTGCGTGCAGAGCATTCTGGACCAGGATTTCCCGGCCAACTACGGCACGATCGAAGTGTTGCTGATCGATGACGGCGCAACGGATGGCAGCGGCGCTTTGTGTGACCGCCTTGCCAAGCGGGACAACCGCATTAAAGTAGTGCACCAGGAGAACCAGGGGCTTTCCGGCGCGCGCAACACCGGCATTGATATGGCCCGCGGCCGCTATTATGCCTTTATTGACAGCGACGATGTGGTGCGCCCGGCGTACCTGAAAAAAATGTACGAAGCCTGCGAAGCGCACGACGCCTACATGGCGATCTGCGCAGTGGAGGACGTACAGGAGAACGGCAAGCCTCTGCCGGAGCCGGTGTTCACCCCGCCCACGCAGGAAGGTGTGTTCCGCGGCAAGGATCTGCTGAATGATTTTTATGCCCCCAACGGCACTTATTACACCGTTGCATGGAACAAGCTTTACCGCGCCGAGGTGTGGAAGCTGCTGCATTACCCGGAGGGCCGTCTGCACGAGGATGATTTTGTGGCGCACCGGCTGTTCTGGCGGTGCGATAAAGTGGTGTGCCTGCCGGATGTTTTGTACAATTACCGCCTGCGTTCCGGCAGCATTATGCGCACCAGCCTGAAACCCGGCGCGTTTGACGCGGTGGACGGCCTGGCTGACCGGTACCGCTTTTATGTCGAGAACGGCGCGGACCGTTCGGTGATTGATTCGGCTTATGCTGCCTGTTGGCGGCGGTATCTTTTCCTGTGCGCCAAGGTACGCCAGAACCCGGAGCCGCAGCTGGTCAAGGCCATCAGCAAGGAGCAGTTTCTGATGCAGGGGCTGATCAGCTACCTGCCCAACTGCCGCCACATGAAGATGACCGAAAAGCTTTCCGCCGCCCGCTGGGCCATGATGCCCGCCGAAAGCCTTTGCCCGGCAAAGTGATTGTTTACGGGAGCTTTCCAGCCTTTTTTGAAAAAAAGGCTTCGGCGAAAAAACTTTAATAGAATATAAGAATAAAAATAGGGATTGGATCGCGAACGGGTAAACAAAATACGCTCAAAACATATTGAAGCACGCGTTTTCCCCATAGAGACCGTAGGGGTGCACATTGTGCGCCCGCTGACCTAATGTCATAACGTTTTTCCAAGGATTGTATATGGGACAAACGGCCACGGGACGATGCTTGCATCGTCCCCTACAAATAATTTTTAGGTTTGCGATAACCATTTCGCGTTTCTCCCCGGCGCGATGAGGGCATCGCGCCCTACGGAATATTTTGCCGCTCATCACGCACTTTCAAACATTCCAAAACCTAATATTTCCTGAGCGGCGCTGCGCGCCGCGGTCCACCACCATTATTCTTTATTCTTTTTTAATTATTCTTTACCTGCCCCATTCCTAATTAAACTCCTAACTCCTCCCTCCTAACTCCTAACTAATTTTCCGTCCACACCAAACTTTCAAACCAACGAAAAAAGGGGTTGTCCATTTTGCCGCTGCGCTCGCCGAATACACCGCGCAAACCGCGCATTTTGCTGGTTCCGCCGCCGGAGCTGCCGGTTCCTGCCGTGCAGGGCGGCGCGGTGGAAACCCTTGTCACCCACCTGATCCGTGAAAATGAACGGGCGGGCAAGCTGGACCTGCTGTGCGCCAGCATCCCGGACCCGGAAGCCGCCGCCCAGGCACAAGGGCTGCAGCACACCAAAATGCTGTACGTTGCCAAGCCCCGCGGCGTGCGCCGGTATTACCCCATGGTGTTTCTGGAGCGCTGCTTTGGCGTTGCCGCCCCATATGACCCGTGGTATCAAAAGGTTCAGCTTTCCCTTGCACTGGAGCTGCCCACGCCGGATCTGATTGTGGCGGAGGGCGGCACCCTGACCCAGTGCAGCGCCATCAGCAAAATGTTCGGCAAGCGGCGTTGCCTGGCCCACCTGCACGGCCAGACCAGCTGCAGCCATGAGATGGACGCCATTTACGGCGGTATTCTGGCCCTGAGCGAGTTTATCCGCGATGATTACCTCAAAACCAGCGAGCTGGACCGCAAGCATGCCTACATCCTGCACAACTGCATTGATACCGCCCGCTTTGTGCCCGGCCCGGCGGATGCTGCGCTGCGGGCTTCCCTCGGCTTTGCGCCGGAAGATTTTGTTGTACTGTTCTGCGGCCGCCTGGAGCCGGATAAGGGCATCCACAAGCTGTTGGAAGCGATGGAGAATATCCATGACCCGCGCATCAAGCTGCTGATTGTGGGCAGCCCGTTTTTTGGCCGTACCCAGCAAAGCCCGTTTTTGCGCAAGTTGGAACAGCAGGCCGAGACCCTTGGCGACCGGGTGCGCTTTACTGGCTATGTGCCCAATGATTCGATGCCGGAATATTACCGCCTGGCGGACCTTGTCTGCGTGCCCACCTTGGTGGAGGAAGCCGCCGGGCTTGTGGCGGTGGAAGCCATGGGCTGCGGCCGACCGGTGCTTGCCACCCGCAGCGGCGGTATGCCGGAATATCTGGACGGCAGCCAGGCCGTGCTGGTGGACCGTGACGGCAATGTAGCCGGGCAGCTGAGCTTTGCCATCCGCATGCTGTACGAACACCCGGATCTGCGCGCCCAGATGAGCACCGCCGGTGCAAAGACGGCACAGCGCTATTCTTCTGCACGCTTTTATGATGATTTTGTACGCATTGTGTACGATTTTGGAGGTCACCTATGGAACAGCCCGTCATCTGTGTGATCGTTCCGGTATACAAGGCGGAAGCCACCCTGCCCCGCTGCATCGAAAGTGTGCTGACCCAGCAGCTGCCGGGCGGGCTGCGGCTGATCTTGGTGGACGATCAAAGTCCAGACCGCAGCGGCGAAATTTGTGACGCTTACGCAGCAAAGGATCCCCGTGTGACGGTACTGCACCGCAGGGAACGCGGGGTTTCCGGCGCGCGCAATGCCGGGCTACGGGCCGCCACCGGCGAGTATATTGTATTTTTGGACAGTGACGATGCCCTGCGCCCCGGCGCTTTGGCCGCCGCCCTTGCGGCACAGGCCGCTGCCCCCAACGCTTTTGTGCTCTGGCACTACACCATGCAGCCGAACGATACCACCCCTGTAACCACAGTAGCCCACCCGGCCCAACAGAGCGACCTGGCCTGCCTGCACCTGGACTGCCTGATCGCCATGCCGTGGAACAAACTTTACCGGCTCACATACGCCCGGCAGCTTGCCTTTGACCAGGCTTATACCCTTGGCGAAGATTTGCAGTTTGTGCTGGATTATCTGGCTCTGCTGGGGCGCTGCCAGCCGGATTTCAGCTACCTTGTGCTGGAAAGCGCCCTGACCTTTTACGATTGCAGCCGCACCGGCACCCTTTCCACCAAGTACCACGCCAATTACTGCGAAATTTGGCCCAAGCATTTTGCCAAGCTGAACGCCGCCTGCACCGCTGCTGCCTGCCCGCCGCAGGATATGCTGCCGCTGCACCGCGCGGAATTGCAGGTTTTGGCGGAGGGTGCCGCGGACATTTTGCGGCGGGACCCCGATGCCATGCCCGCACGCCGCGCCAAAGCCCGCACCGCGCTGCAAAGTCCATGGCTGAAAAGCCTGCTGGATACAATGCGCCATGAGCACTGTTACAGCCCCTATTACCTGCCCTGCCGCTGGAACAGCTTGCGTCTGCTATGGATGTTGTCCGAAGCTGCGCGCACGCAGAGCCCCCTGTTCGGCAAGCTGGACTGGGCGGGGTATTATTTGCTGCTGGGCCGCATGAAGCGCGGCTGAACCGCAGCCTGGTTTCTCTCTGGTATTACAGTACATTTCCCCCAGGCAGCGCCGCTGGCTTGCCTGGGGTTTTGTTTTTGCATCGTCAGGTTTTTGGGGTTGTAGATTGTATTCACCTGCTTAACATGATTATCTGCGCTTTTGGCTTAGCAGCTGCCGCACCTCGCTCGCCGTATCGGCACTTAGAATTATGCGGTATTGCCTTAATAGTCAATCACTGCAGCGGCACTGCTTTTATGTGTTTGGCCGCTAAATCTGTTTTGGAGTGTTTTAGATGATGTTTTTATCGCGTGCAGAGTCCTCTTATCTGCACCAGCACCTAAGCGTTGTGCGCCATGTCACCCTGGACCCGGAGGGCCCCGGTGTGCTGCGCATTCACCTGCTCCCTTGCAAAAAAGCACGGCGCAATGTGCCGTTTGTTGCACTTTTGAACGGGCAGGATATTTTGCCGCTCAGCGTTTCCTGGGCCATTCTGCTGGCAGGGCTGATGGACGCCCTGCAGCCTTTTGAGGGCAAAGAGATCACCGAGGACCAGTGGGCCGGCATTGCCGCCCAGACTGTGGAAACCGCCGCTGCTGTTTACCCGAAAACGGTTCCCGACCAGATCCGCGCGGATTTGAATGCCATGCTGACCTCCTTCCGCGCGCTGAACGCCGGGCAGGAACCGCCCGTGCATGTGCAGCCGATGGACCTGGGCGCTTACGCCCGCTATATGGCAGCCCCCCACCGTATGGACCTGATGGTAAGCTCCATGGAAAAGGACGGTGCCTGGCACTGCAACCAGAAATGCCTGCACTGTTACGCCGCCAACCAGCCCCTTGGCGCGGTGAAAGAGCTGGATACCGACCAATGGCTGGCTGTTATCCAAAAATGCCGCGCGGCGGGCATTCCGCAGCTGACCTTTACCGGCGGCGAACCCACCATGCGCAATGACCTGGTCAGCCTGGTGCATGCCGCACAGTGGTTTGTTACCCGGCTGAACACCAACGGCCGCATGCTGACCAGCGCCCTTTGCCGGGAACTGGCGGACGCCAGCCTGGACAGCGTACAGATCACCCTATATTCGGCGGATGAAGCTATCCATAACACGCTGGTGGGTGCCCCCGGCTATGCGGACACCATCAGCGGCATCCGCAATGCGGTGGAGGCGGGGCTGAATGTCAGCATCAACACCCCGCTGTGCAGCCTGAACCAGGATTACACCGCAACGCTGGCGCTGGCCAACTCTCTTGGCGTGCGCTATGCCACCTGCAGCGGGCTAATTCCCACCGGCGGGGCCGAAACCGACCCCAGCAAGGCCACCCGCTTAACGCCGGAAGCACTGACCGCCGTGCTGCGCCCCGCGATGGCCTATGCTGAACAAAACCACATGGAGATCAACTTTACCAGCCCCGGCTGGCTGCCGGATGCGGTACTGTTGGACCTTGGCTTTACCCAGGTGCCCAGCTGCGGGGCCTGCCTTTCCAACATGGCCGTTGCGCCGGACGGCACCGTTCTGCCCTGCCAGAGCTGGCTGCGGGAGGGCGCTGGCCTGGGCAACATCCTGCATGACCCCTGGCACAAGATCTGGAATGCCCCCGCCTGCCGCCGTGTGCGGGAAGAAAGTGCGAAAATGGAACACATCTGCCAGCTTGGCACAACCGTTCCCGCACAGGGAGGTTTGTGATGAAACAATCCGTTTTACGCTTTGCCGCGCAGCTGTGGGCTATGCTGGCCGTTCTGCTGCTGTTTGTTGCCGCCGCCCTGCCCGCCCATGCGGATGACGGCGACATGGATGAGATCACCCACTATACCGTAACAGTGGACACCCGCGCCGATGGCTCCGCCGATATCACCTATGAGCTGGACTGGAACGTGATCGGCGGCAGCCTGGATGAACCGCTGACCTGGGTGCGCATCGGCCTGCCCAACAGCCACAACGACAGCCTGGTCAACCTGACGCCGGATACAGTTCTTAACGTAAGTTCCGTGGATGACGGCGGTTCCTTTGCCAAGGTTGATTTTATCAACGCCTACTTCCCGCCGGATATTGCCGCCACCATCGGCGCACAGAGCAGCGTACACTTTGCGTTCCAGGTACACCAGTCCCATCTGTTTTTGCTGAACGAGGACGGCAACGCCGACTACAGCTTTACCCCCGGCTGGTTCGATGATTTGTGTGTGGATGAGCTGACCATCCGCTGGGTGGCGCTGGACGGTATCCAGGCCGATAACGACAGCCAGGACGGCAACTATCTTGTGTGGAACTTTGGCCCGCTGGACCATAGCGAAAGCGCCACGGTGCATGTCAGCGTTCCCGCCCATACAGCACAAAACTACTCCCCCGATGCTGCCGCAACGGACAGCGAAATGTATTATGACGACAGTGACCAGGTACTGGTTTTCTTCTTCGTACTCCTTCTGGTCATTATCGTGATTGCTCTGATCACGGTTTCCATTTCCCGCACAAACGGGATCTGGAACGGTGGTTTTGGCGAGGATGACCCCGACGACTGGTACTGGTATTCCAACGGGCACACCCATATCCATGTTGCCCGTAATCTGCCCCCGCCAGAAGGCTACCATCGCGTTCCCCCACCCGCAAACTTCAAGGCCGGGGGCGGAAAGACCCGCGGCGGTGGTGCCGGGCGGCGCAGCGGCGGTTCGGATCACTCCAACCATTCCAGCTGCGCGTGTGCGTGTGCCTGTGTTTCCAGCTGTGCATGCGCCTGCGCGTGTGCGGGCGGCGGCCGCGCCGGGTGCAGTACCAAAAACTTTTATAAAATTACCGTGAAAAAAGCCGACTGATATAACGGAGGGCAAAGCCATGAGCCTGGAAGATCAATACGATGCCTGGGTGCGCAGTGTGACCGGTACAGGCCGCCACAGCGCTACCAAACAGGACCGCGATGCCGCGCAAAACAGCCTGAACGCCATGCAGGCCCAGCTGGACGCTTTGGCCGAAAGCCAAAAACGCCAGAAATCTGCCGCGGACGCCCTGAACGCCGTGCAGCGCGCCGGCGCCGCCACCGCGGACAGTGTGCGCCGCATGAGCAGCGAGCTGACCCAAAGCCTGCGCCAGGACGGCCTGCTGGGCGGCAAAACCGCACAGCCTGCCCCCGCAGCAGAACCGGTAAAAGCCGGCCCGGAAAACTTTAATGGCCTGGCCGACCGGGTGCGCCAGCAGGTGCTGGGGCAGGATGCCTTTGTGGGGCAGGTGGTCAAGGCGTTCCGCCGCCCCTTTGTGATGGGCACCGCCGATACCGCCCATGCCCGCGGCAGCATGCTGCTGTGCGGCCCCACCGGTACCGGGCGGCACTATGCCCTGACCTGCATTGTGGACGAGATGGCAGGCCGCGGACTTTTGCACAGCGCCCTGATTGAAACGATGGATCTGGCTCTGTACCCCGGCCCCGCACAGGAAAAGCTGTTTTTGCAGGACCTGTATGCCGCCTTGCAGTCTGACGCCGAGGTTCTGGCCTTTGACCATTACGAAAGCTGTGCATCCAATTACCTGAACATGCTGGCAACGCTGGCCATTGACGGCACTCTGCCGCTGACCAGCCGCTATGTATTGCAGCGCGGCATTCTGGTGGATGTGGGCACCGCCCTGGCCCCCGGCGCGATCGGCGAATTGCAGGCTGCCGGCAAGTATTTTGTATTTTTCTCCAACCGGGACGAAACTGCCCTGGCGGACAAGTTCGGCGCGCGGTTCGTGGACGCGCTGGAGGGGGACATCTGCCGCACCCAGGCGTTCACCCCCGAAAGCCTGGCCGCCATTGCCGCGCGGGAGCTGAACCACCTGGCCCAGCGGGTCAAGGCGCAGTGCGGCCTTGTGCTTGCCATGGGCAGCGATGTGCGGGACCTGGTTGCCGCGCAGTACGGCAAAACCAGCGGCATGACCGCCATGCGCGATTATGTCGACAGCATCTACCGCGCCTTTGCAGAGTACGTTCTGGATGCGGATGACATTCCTACCGCCGGAACGCCCGCCAAATTGACGGTGGACGGCAACCGCCTGATGGCCGCCATTGGCAGCGGTGAACCGTTTGACCTGCTGGCCCTGCTGCCCCGCCAGTACCGCGGCGATGTGGATGCCGTGGAAGCGGAGCTAGATGCCATTGTGGGCCTTGACGAAGTAAAGGATTTTGTGCGCGGCATTGCCCAGAACGTGCAGGCCCAGCAAAAGCGCAAGGCCCAGGGCCTGAAAGTTGCCGATGTGAACATGCACATGATTTTTACCGGCAACCCCGGCACCGGCAAAACCACGATTGCCCGCATTCTGGCCAAGTATCTGAAAGCCATCGGCGCACTGCGCGGCGGCCAGCTGGTGGAAGTGACCCGTGCCGACCTGGTGGGCCGCTATGTCGGCCACACGGCCCCGCTGACCAACCAGGTGATCCAGAGCGCTTTGGGCGGCGTGCTGTTCATTGATGAAGCATACAGCCTGTACCGAGGCGGCGAGGACAGCTTTGGGCTGGAAGCCATTGACACCCTGGTAAAGGGTATTGAGGACCACCGCGATGACCTGGTGGTGATCCTGGCCGGGTACAGCAAGGAGATGGCGCTGTTCCTGACGGCGAACTCCGGCCTGGCCAGCCGCTTCCCGAACCAGATTGAATTCCCGGATTACACAGGCGCTGAGCTTTTGGCGATCACCCAGAGCATTGCCAAAAGCAAGGGGTACCGCCTGGACGATGCCTGTGCGATGCCGTTGGTGGCATTTTTCGACCGCCGCCAGTCAGAGAACGCCGTTATCTGCGCTTTTGGCTTGGCATCTGCCGCACCTCGCTCGCCGTATCGGCACTTAGAATTATGCGGTATTGCCCTAAGGTGTATCTGAAAACAAAGAAAATAACGGATATTTCGCAAAATCCCGCTGTGTTTGTAGAAATAGACTAAATTTTCGACTTTTCAGATACACCCTAAGGAATAGGCATGCGGATTCTCGGTAGATACGAGGGTCCGCATGCCTTTGGTTTTGCGGGGGATCGGTTTGGAGTCTGGGATTTTGGTGCAAAAGTTCGCAGTGCGGCAGGGTTCCGCGGGACGATGCAAGCATCGTCCCCTACAAATGTTTTTAGGGCAATACCGCATAATTCTAATTGCCGCCGAAACCTCCTCCCTCCTCCCTCCTAACTAAAAAAATCCGCCCCATCCAGAACAGCTCTCACCATTCTAAACGGGGCGGACAAAAGTTTGATTTACAGTACCTTGGACAAAAACGCTTTCAGGCGCGGATTGTCGGGGTTCTCAAAGAACTCCTGCGGGGGCTTATCGACCTTGATAACACCCTCATCAATAAAGATCACACGGTTGGCAACTTCGCGGGCAAAACCCATTTCGTGGGTCACCACCACCATGGTCATGCCATCGCGGGCCAGTTCTTTCATCAGTTCCAGAACTTCGCCTACCATTTCGGGGTCCAGCGCGCTGGTGGGCTCGTCAAACAACAGCACTTCAGGGTTCATGGCCAGTGCACGCACAATGGCAATGCGCTGTTTCTGGCCACCGGAAAGCATGTTGGGGTAAACATCTGCCTTATCGGCCAGGCCAATGCGCTCCAGCAGCTCCATGGCCTGCTTGTCGGCAGCAGCCTGGCTCATACGGCCCAGGCGCACCGGAGCCAGCGTGATGTTCTTTTTCACCGTCAGGTGGGGGAACAGGTTAAAATGCTGGAACACCATGCCCATCTGGGCGCGGGTGGCATCAATGTCGCGTTCGGTGATCTCTTTGCCGTCCAGCATAACCGTGCCGCCGTCCGGTTCTTCCAGGCGGGTCAGGCAGCGCAGAAAAGTGGACTTGCCGCAGCCGGAAGGCCCAACCAGGCAGACAACATCGCCCTTATTGATGGTCAGGTCAATGCCCTTGAGCACGTCCAGACCGTTATAGTTCTTTTTTAAGTCCTTAACGACGATCACTCTTCGCCAGCCTCCCTTCCAGTTTGCCAAGCAGCCAGGTAAAGATCATAACCAGAATCAGATACATCAGCGCCACGCCGAACAACGGGAACATCGGCTCGTAAGTACGGTTCATGATGCCCTGTGCAGCGTACAGCAGCTCCTTGCCGCCAATAACGGTGATGAGTGAGGTATCCTTGAGAAGGACGATGAACTCATTGCCCAGGGCAGGCAGCACCGAGCGGATGGCCTGCGGAATCACGATCAGCACCATGGTTGTCATGTAGTTCAGGCCCAGGCTGCGGCCGGCTTCCATCTGGCCGGGGTCAACGGCCATCAGACCGCCGCGGATGATCTCCGAAACATACGCACCGGAGTTAATGCCCAGTGCCAGCGCACCGACCATGGTAAAGTTGCGGCTATTGGCAAAGATAACCATGCTCATAATCAGCATCTGCACCATCATGGGGGTGCCGCGGATCACAGTGGCGTATAGCTTGCATACAGCGTTGGCAACGGCAAGAGCCGGGTCGTGGTGGCCGCGGCGCTGCTGGTCATGCGCAACACGCACCAGGGCAACCACGCTGCCCAGCACCACGCCGATCGTCAAAGCAATTGCCGTTACATACAGCGTGGGGATAACCCCTTTGAGGTATTGCTGCCAGCGGTTTGAGGCAATAAATGCCTGGTAGAATTTGACGAACAGATCCTGCCCGAAATCCAGCTTTGTACCAGCTTTCGCCAGCTGGGTCAGCATTTCGTATTGTGCGGCCATCCGCATTCCACACCTTTCCTGTGTTCCGGCACCAGGGCACCGGGCGTTTATTTTACGGTCTTGCCAACAAAAGGGAGGCGCCCCTGCGGGCCACCTCCCTGTGGCACTTGTGAAAAAGCTGCTTTATTCAGCAGTGATGTACTTGTCCACGATAGCCTGCAGGGTGCCGTCTGCCTTCAGCTCTTCCAGAGCGGTGTTGATGGCATCCTTCAGTTCGGTGTTGCCCTTACCAATGCCGATTGCGTAGCTTTCTTCCACGTAAGCGGTGTCCAGCAGCTTCAGGCCGGGGTTGGCAGCAATAAATTCCTTAGCGGGAGCGTTATCAATAACAACGCAGTCAACCTGGCCGTTGTTCAGCATCTGCACGGCAGTCAGGCCGTTGTCGTAAGCAACAACGTTCTCATCGCCAAAGTCGTCAGAGCAGTACAGGTAGCCGGTGGTACCGCGCTGGGTGCCGATTTTCTTGCCAGCCAGGTCATCCACGCTGGCAATATCGGAATCTTCCTTGACGATGATGGACTGGATGCCGGTTGCGTAAGAGTCGGTGAAGTCCATCACGTTCTGGCGCTCGTCGGTAACGGTAACGCCAGCCATAACCATATCGGCCTTGCCCTGCTGTACAGCCAGCAGTGCAGCGTCAAAGTCCATATCATCGATCTGCAGCTCCAGGCCCAGCTTGTCAGCAATGGCCTGTGCGGTCTCAATGTCGATGCCCTCAAATTCGCCGGAATCGGTGGTCATCTCGTACGGGGGGAAGGCTGCGTTGGTGGACATGATCAGCTTGCCCGGCTCAACGGTGGACAGCTCAGCAGTTTCAGTCTCGCTGGCTGCTTCAGAGGAAGCAGCCTCGGAAGATGCAGCATCGCTGGAAGCGGCCTCGGGGGAAGCGGCTTCGGAAGATGCAGCAGAAGAAGCGGTGGAACCGCAGGCAGCCAGGCTCAGGACCAAGGCAGCGGCAGTCATCAAAGACAATGCTTTTTTCATTACAATATTATCTGCGCTTTTGGCTTAGCAGCTGCCGCACCTCGCTCGCCGTATCGGCACTTAGAATTATGCGGTATTGCCCAAGGCTTTTTAACGCAAAATCCGGCTGCGTTTGTAGAAATAGACGATACTTTCGACTTTTCAGATGCACCCTAGCGCAGCGGCGGAACTTTCCCTCTTTCCGGAGCTGCATCAGGATAAATTCTAGTATAATACATAAATATTCAAAGTCAATGTATAAATATTGAATTCAGCATTTTGCGGCAAGATGGCTGCCTTCCCCACCAGAAATTGTGCATTTTTCAAGCCTGCATTTCACAGTTTTTCCTGATATATTGACGCCGTAAGTTAAACGTGGTAAACTTTACGCGTTCATGAGCGAAATTCATGCCATTCAGTCGAAATAAACCGGCTTGCATTACCTTGCCGTACAAAAAAGAGGAATCAATATGCTGACATTAGGTGACCTGCACATTGGGCAGGATGCAATCATCCGCGTGGTAGGCGGTGAGGGCGAGCTGCGCCACCACCTGCTGGATATGGGGCTGACCCCCGGCACCGAGGTAACGCTGCGCAAAACGGCCCCCATGGGGGACCCCATTGAAGTGGAGCTGCGTGGTTATGAGCTGACCCTGCGCCTGGCCGATGCGCAGAAAATTGAAATTGACAGTGTGCACGCAACGGACCGCGCCGCCCCCAGCGAAGAGCGCCACAAGGTGGTAGCCCACCCCGGCGTTGGCGAGCTGGACAAAGCCGCCAGCTACCACGAGCGCAAAGCCGGCGCCCCCATTGCCGCCGGTGCACCGCTGACCTTTGCCCTGGCCGGCAATCAGAACTGCGGCAAAACCACGCTGTTCAACCAGCTGACCGGCTCCAACCAGCATGTGGGCAACTTTCCCGGCGTTACGGTGGACCGCAAGGACGGCGTGATCCGCAACCACAAGGAAGCCACCGTAACGGACCTGCCGGGCATTTATTCCCTGTCCCCTTACTCCAACGAGGAGATTGTCACGCGGGATTTTATCCTGAGCGAGCACCCGTCCGGCATTATCAACATTGTGGATGCTTCCAACATTGAGCGCAACCTGTACCTGACCATGCAGCTGATGGAGCTGGATACCCCCATGGTGCTGGCGCTGAACATGATGGACGAAGTGCGCGCCAACGGCGGCACCATCATGGTAAACCAGCTGGAAGAAATGCTGGGCATTCCGGTTGTTCCCATTTCTGCCGCCAAAAATGAGGGCATTGACGAGCTGATCGAACATGCCATCCATGTGGCGCGCTACCGGGAGCTGCCGGGCCGCATCGACTTCTGCACGGCAGGCAGTGACCCAGCAGACCCCAGGGGCGCGGTGCATCGCTGCATCCATTCTGTCGGACATTTGATTGAGGACCATGCCGCTGCCGCCGGGCTGCCGCTGCGCTTTGCCGCCACCAAGCTGGTGGAGGGAGACACCCTGATTGAAAAAGCCCTGCAGCTGAACCCCAACGAAACAGATATACTGGGCCACGCCATTGCTGAAATGGAAACCGTGACCGGGCTGGACCGCGAAGCCGCCCTTGCGGACATGCGCTTTACCTTTATTGAAAAGCTATGCTCCGCCACGGTGGTGAAGCCGGGTGAAAGCCTGGAGCATAAGCGCAGCGTTGCCATTGATAAGATCCTGACCGGCAAATACACTGCCTTGCCCTGTTTTGCGGGCATTATGGCGCTTGTTTTCTGGCTGACCTTTGGCGTAGTGGGCTCCACCCTTTCGGACTGGATGACCCTTGGCATCGACTGGTTTACCGGCGTTGTGGACCGCGCCCTGACGGCGTATCAGATCAACCCGGTGGTGCACAGCCTTGTGATCGACGGCATTTTTGCCGGCGTGGGCAGCGTGCTGAGCTTTTTGCCCACGATCGTTATCCTGTTCTTCTTTTTGTCCATCCTGGAAGATACCGGTTATATGGCCCGCGTGGCCTTTGTTATGGACAAACTGCTGCGCCGCATTGGGCTTTCGGGCCGCAGCTTTGTGCCCATGCTGGTGGGCTTCGGCTGCTCGGTTCCCGCCATTATGGCAACCCGCACCCTTTCCAGTGAGCGTGACCGCCGCATGACGATTTTGCTGACCCCGTTCATGAGCTGTTCCGCCAAGCTGCCCATTTATGCGCTGTTCACCGCCGCGTTTTTCCCCCGGGTATGGCGTGCACCGGTCATGATTTTCCTCTATCTTTTCGGCATTTTGTGTGGTATACTGTATTCGCTGATCCTCAAGCAGACCTGTTTCCGCGGTGAACCGGTACCCTTTGTGATGGAGCTGCCCAACTACCGCCTGCCTTCGCCCAAAAGCGTCGGCCAGCTGATTTGGGAAAAGGCCCGTGATTTTATTCAGCGTGCCTTTACAATTATCTTTGTTGCAACCGTCGTGATCTGGTTCCTACAGACGTTCGACACCCGCCTGAATGTTGCTGCCACCCCGGATTCCAGCCTTCTGGCTTTGGTTGGCAGCCTGATCACCCCCATCTTCAAGCCCCTTGGCTTTGGCGACTGGCGCATTTCCACTGCGTTGATCACCGGCTTTACCGCCAAGGAAAGCGTTGTTTCCACCCTGACCGTCCTGCTGGGCGGCGATACCGGCGCGCTGAACACGCTGTTCACCCCGTTTACTGCGCTGGTTTTCCTGATCTTTACGCTGTTGTATACCCCCTGTGTTGCAGCCATTGCCGCTGTCAAGCGGGAACTGGGCGGTGGCCGGGCTGCACTGGGTGTGGTACTGATGCAGTGCGGCATTGCCTGGGTTGTGGCGTTTGCCGTGCACTGTGTAGGGATTTTGCTGGGGTTGGCATAAGGGCAGCGTATTCACCTGTCACTTTGTTTTCGCTTAACCCATAGGGAGGTTTTTTCCATGTCACTTCAAAGTATCCTTGTTCTGGTTATTATTTTTGTTCTGCTCGGCGTTGCCATCGGTTTTATTGCCAACAGCGAAAAGGGCTGGCACGGCGGCTGCACCGGCAACTGCGCCAGCTGCCAGGAACACTGCAATGACAAACAGAAAAAGAACCCGCCCAAGCAGCAGTGATGCCGGACTGAAGGAGACTGCCGTATGACTGCTGTTCAACAACCCGTCGCAACAGCTTCCCGCCCTGCCGTGCGCCAGCGCATTGACTGGATCGACACGGCCAAGGGCCTGTGCATGATCCTGGTTATTGTGGGGCACACCCTGCCCTACGGCAACCTGATGCGCAATTTCATTTTTTCGTTCCACATGCCGGCCTTTTTCTTTCTGACCGGCTATACGGCCCGCCGCCCGGATACCTGGCAGGGCTTTGCCCGCCGGGTCAAAAAAGACTTTGCTGCACTGATCGTTCCCGTGCTGGGTGTGGTACAGGTGTTCAACGTTTTGCTGAACTTTTTCCTTTCTGATGACAGAAGTCTGACCAACCTGTGGGATATTGCCCGCTACAATGCCATCACCCTGTTCTGGGCCAGCGGTAACCCTGCCGACGGCATTCCCAGCTGCGGCATGCCATGGTTTTTGTTTGCACTGTTCTGGGGCAAGCTGATCTGGGAGCTGCTGGGGCTTTTGTTCCCCAAAGGGGATTTTGCCGTCAGTTTCATTGTCATGCTGTTCGGGGCATACATCGGGCAGGTACAGTATCTTCCCCAATGTCTGGATGTTGCAATGGTCGTTGTCATGTACCTTACATTGGGGCAGCTGTTCCGCCAGCATCAGGCACTGTTGGACCGTTACCGGGTCCCGCTTTTCCTTGCCATGCTGATTCCCTGGGCATGGTGCTGCCAGCAGGGCATTTATATTGAACTTGCTTCCCGCACATACTCCAATTACATTTTGTGCGCTTCCATCAGTGTATGCGGCATCTGGATCTTCTGCCAGCTGTGCCGCGAGCTGAACGCCAACAGTGCTTTGCGCCCGGCGCTCAGTTTTCTGGGGCGGCACAGCCTGTGGCTGTTCTTTGTGCACCATATGGATGTGTTTACCAGTGCCATCTGGCAAAAAGACCGCCTGCTGTTCACGCTGCCCTGCCGCATCGGGTGGGACATCCTGCTTTCCCTGCTGCTGCTTGGCTGCTGGAGATTGCTGCGCATCGGCTGGCGCAGGCTGACCGCAAAATAAACTCTTTGAACCGTTCTGCATCCCCTGTTCCGGGCCTGCAGGGCGGTTTTTGTTTTGGCAGCGCTTTCTGCACAGGGCAAACATTGTTTTTTACAGCGGATTATGGTACAATGAATTGTCTATAAGTATGTATCGGGGATTCCCATGAAATATCTATTTTTGAAAGGGCTTTTTATGGCAGAGCAACGCAACCAGACCCCTGCCGGGGATAATACGCAATGGACCACCGTTATTCGGCCGCGCACCGGCTGGTTTGATGTGGACCTGGAAGAACTGTGGCGCTACCGTGACCTGATTGTCATGTTCGTCAAGCGCAACTTTACCGTCATGTACAAGCAGACCATCCTGGGGCCGCTGTGGATCATCCTGAACCCGCTTATCACCACGGTGCTGTTCAACGTGGTGTTCGGCGGCATTGCCGGGCTTTCTACGGACGGTACGCCAAGCTTTTTGTTCTACATGGCCGGCAACACGGTGTGGACCTTTTTTGCCTCCTGCATCAACGGAACTGCCAATACCTTTGTTGCCAACAGTCAGGTGTTCGGCAAGGTATATTTTCCGCGGCTTACCACACCCATCAGTCAGGTGCTTACCAGCCTGATCAACTTCTTTATCCAGTTTGTCATGTACATTCTGTTCTGGGTCTACTTCGCCGTGACCGGGTCTGGTGTACACCTGACAGCCTGGGCGTTCGCTGTGCCGCTGGTCGTGCTGGAAGTTATGCTTTTGGGCCTTGGGGTCGGCATTATCGTTTCGGCCCTGACCACAAAGTACCGTGACCTTGCCATTGCCGTCAGCTTCGGCGTACAGCTGTGGATGTATATCTCCCCTGTGGTCTATCCGCTTTCCAGCCTGGAGGACTCCCCCCGGCTGCAGATGCTGATGCGCCTGAACCCCATGACCGCCCCGATCGAAGTGTTCCGCATGGGAACCCTTGGCACCGGAACGGTGGAAGTGGGCAACCTGATTTACAGCCTGCTTTTTACAGCCGCCGCCCTTGTGCTGGGCGTTGTGCTGTTCAGCCGCATTGAAAAAACCTTTATGGACACCGTGTAAGGAGGGGCGCAGATGGAAAACCAGACGAATGCACAAAATCAGCGCGTACCCGTTATTCAGGTATCCGGGCTAAAAAAGCAGTACAAGCTTGGTCAGATCGGCGGCGGCACCCTGACGCATGACCTGCAAAGCTGGTGGGCCCGTGTACGCGGCAAAGAGGACCCCAACACCGTGATTGGCACCGATGCCCGCCTGTTTGGCAAGACTTTTATGGCGCTGAACGGTGTTGACCTGACCGTTTACAAAGGCGAAGCCCTTGGCATTATCGGCCGCAACGGTGCAGGCAAATCCACCCTGCTCAAAATTCTGTCCCGCATTACCGCCCCTACCGAAGGCGAGATCCGCCTGCGCGGGCGTGTGGCTTCCATGCTGGAAGTCGGCACCGGCTTCAACAACGAAATGACCGGCCGCGAAAACATTTACATGAACGGTGCCATCCTTGGCATGACCCGCGCCGAGGTCGATTCCAAAATTGACCAGATCATTGAATTTTCCGAGTGCGGTGATTTTATTGATACCCCCGTCAAGCGGTATTCCAGCGGCATGTTCGTCAAGCTGGCGTTTTCCGTTGCTGCCCACCTGGACAGCGAGATCATGGTAATGGACGAAGTGCTGGCCGTGGGCGATATGAAGTTCCAGCAGAAATGCCTGGGCAAAATGAGCGATGTTGCCGGGCAGGAGGGCCGCACGGTTTTGTATGTCAGCCACAACATGAGCACCATCCGCCAGCTGTGTACCCGCTGCGTGGTGCTGGACCAGGGCCGCGTGATCTTTGACGGCGATGTAGAACAGGCCATTGCCGTGTATATGGAAACCACCGATGTGAACGTGGTCCACTATGACCTGCTGGATGCTTCCCGCATGAACGCCAGCGCAGGCAAGCGGATGCGGCTGGAAACGCTGGACTTTGTGGGCAAGGAATCCAGTGTGTTTGCGGACACCGAAAAAATTCGGGTGCGCATTACCTGGCGTGTTTCGGAGCCGTTTGCCGGGGTACACTTAAAGCTGAACCTGCATTTCCGGGATTCGACCCCCGTGGGCATTACCCACCCGGTCAACCTGGGCGCCGCCGTGCCCGGCAAGCTGTATACCACCGAGTTTGAGTTTGACCCCAGCCTGCTGGGCGAAGGCCAGTATTTCTTCTATGTGGATGTGTTTGACGGCGTGCTGGCCCAGGCTGTCTGCCTGGACAAGCCAGTGACCGAGTTTGCGTTTGAGGTAACCTCCGGCGATTTGACCATGCCGGAATGGGCACCAGGCTGGGGCCGCATCCACTTCCCGCCGGTCAAAGTGTTGGAGAATGGATACGATGGGTGATATTTTCATCTGCCACACGCTGTATCATGTGTTAATCGCGCTGGTGCGCGCGCTGCGCAGCCGCCCCGGCAAGTCCACCCTTGTGCTGAGCACCTGTGTGCCGGAAGCCGAAACCCTGCGCGCTAAATTGCTGGACGCCGCGCCGGATCTGTGGGACGCTGTTTTGGTCGTGGACGAGGAAAAGCTGGACGCACAAAACAGCGAAAGCGACTTTTACCGCCTGCGCCACCCGTTCCGCAAGCCGTATTTTACGCTGCCCAAGGGGCATGTGTACATCAGCAATGACTGGAGCGCTTTAGGGCGCTACCTGCAGCGGGAGCGCCGGGTTTATACCCTGTGCGAAGATACCTTTGGCGGCACGTTGGACCCTGACCAGCACCTGCTGGACGAGCAGCGCGCCAACCCCCGCGGCCCCTACCGCTACTGGGGCGACAGCCCCTGCTGCCGCACGGTGGAAAGCGAAGACGCCGCGCGGTGCAGCATTTTTGGCGTAGACAAGCTGGTAACGGTATCCAAAGCGCAGCTGCTGGAAAGCCTGACGGAGGAAGAAAAAGCCATCATCCGCCGGGTGTTTTTGGCCGTTCCCCTGCCGGAGCATGTGCAGGGTGCCTGCCTGCTTTTGCCCCGCAGCTTTGTGCTGGACGGCCTGATGGATCAGCCCACCCAGGATGCCATGTTTGCGGCTGTTGCCAAGAAATACTGCACAGAACCGCTGTTTATCAAAACCCACCCGCGGGATACCACGGATTATTCCAAGCTGTTCCCTACTGCTGTTATCCTGCCCCGCACCATGCCAAGCGAGGTTCTCAATTTCTGCCTGCCCTTCAAATTCCAGCGCGCCGTCACCGTGCAAAGCTGGGTCCTGCGCGGCTTTACCGCCGCGGAAGAAAAGGTGTTTGTGGGGCTGGAAGAGGCAGAAAAGTTGGTGCAGGGGTAATGCCTCCCCTTTGAGGGGAGGTGGCCGAGCGCAAGCGAGGTCGGAGGGGTGGCTCCCTTACTGCCGCCTAAATGATAAGCCGGAAGGGGACGTACCATTCTATGCGCCTGCCGCATAATTCCAACAATCTTGCCTATGTTCGTTCTCTGCGCAAAAATATGACCGATGCGGAGCGCAAATTATGGTATGAATATCTGCGTCCCTGCCCCTACAAATTCACACGCCAAAAGAGCGTTGGGCCCTATATCCTTGATTTTTATTGTGCTTCTGCTCAGATTATCTGCGCTTTTGGCTTGGCATCTGCCGCACCTCGCTCGCCGTATCGGCACTTAGAATTATGCGGTATTGCCCTATAACTCTTTCTTAGGGAACCACCCCTCAGTCCGCTGCGCGGACAGCTCCCCTCAAAGGGGAGCCAATGCTTCTTTTAGGAGGTTGCTTACTATGAAACTTATCGGCGTTATTCCCGCCCGTTATGCCAGCACGCGGATGCCGGGCAAGCCGCTGGCGGATATTTTGGGCAAGCCCATGATCTGGTGGGTGTACCAGGAAGCCAAAAAGTGCAAAAAGCTCGATGATGTGTTCATCGCCACCGACGATGAGCGCATTGCCGAAGCCTGCCGCACCTACGGCATGGAATACTGCATGACCAGCCCCGACCATGACACCCCCACCGGGCGCATCTGGGAGGTTTCCACCAAGGTAGAAGCCGACCTGTATCTGCAGATCATGGGTGACGAGCCGCTGATCAACGTAAAGGCGTTTGATTTGATTCTGCCGGATACCCTGCCGGAGGACCCGTATTATGTCGCCGTGCTGACCAACCGGATGGAGCACCCCGCGGATGTGATCGATTTTTCCAACCAGAAGGTCGTGACCAACGCCGCACGGGAAATTTTGATGATCTCCCGCAGCCCCATTCCCTACCCCAAAGGCACGCTGGATTTTGAATACGAGAAGGTGACCGGCATCCAGCTGTACTCCCGCCGGGCGCTGGCGTTCTACCACGAAACACCGAAGTCCATTCTGGAAAAAGCCGAAGAGAACGATATGATGCGCTTTGTGGAAAACGGCCACAAGGTACATGCCATCGTCAGCCCGTACAAGACTGTGAGCGTTGACACCCCCAAGGACCTTGCCCTTGTGAGCGAAATCCTGAAAGGAAAAGAATAAATGCCCGATATTAAACTGTTGGACTGCACCCTGCGTGACGGCGGCTATGTAAACAGCTGGAACTGGGGCTTTGCCGCAGCCAAAGATATTATCGCCTCGCTGACCCGTGCCGGGACTGACATTGTGGAAGTGGGCTTTCTGCGCAATGTGGATGGCTACAACCCCGATGTGACCGTCTGCAACACCATTGAAGAGCTGAACAGACTGCTGCCTGCCCACACCGGCAGCACCATGTACAGCGGCATGGCCATGCGCTCCAATTATGATATTGCCAAGCTGTCCCCTTATGAGGGGCACGGCATTGAGATGCTGCGCATTACCGCCCACGATTACGATATCCGCGAAGGCATGGATTTTGCCCGCGAAGTCAAGGCCCGCGGGTACAAGCTGTCCATCAACCCCATCAACATTATGGGCTATGCCGACAAAGACTTGCTGTGGATTTTAGACCAGGTAAACGAGATTCACCCGTACCAGTTCTCCATTGTGGATACCTTCGGCAGCATGCGGCGGCGTGACTTAGAGCGCATCGTCAGCCTGGTGGACCACAACCTGGCCCCGGATATCCGCGTGGGGCTGCACCTGCATGAGAACATGGCGCTCTCTTTCTGCCTGGCGCAGGAATTTCTGGACAAGCACCTGGGCCGCGATACCACTGTGGACGGCAGCCTGATGGGCATGGGGCGCATTCCCGGCAACCTGCCCATTGAGCTGATTGCCGACTATATGAACGAGACCCTTGGCTGCCATTATGACATTGACGAGATGATGGACGCCATCCAGGACCATATCGCCCCGCTGAAAGGCGTGACAGCCTGGGGTTACACCCCGGCTTACTTCCTGAGCGCACGGTACAACCTGCACCGCGATTACGCCGAGCATTATCTGGACAAAGGCGATTTGACCAACCGGGACATCAACCATATTCTGGCCGGTTTTGACCGCAGCAAGGCCACCGCATACGATAAAGACTATGCCGACCGCCTGTACCGCGAATACCAGAACCGCGCCATTGACGACACCGCCGCGCTGGATACCCTGCGCACCGCGTTTGGCGGCAAGACCGTGCTGGTGCTGGCCCCCGGTGCCAGCCTGGTGGACGAAACCGGGCGCAATGCTGTGGCCGCCGCCAAGGCGGACTGCATTGTTTCAGCCAACTTCTGCCCGGCGTTCTGCCAGCCGGATTATGCATTTTTTACCAACAGCAAGCGGTTTGAAAAGCTGGACCTTGCTGCCCTGCCCTGCCCTGTTGTGCTCACCTCCAACCTGCGGCCGCTGCCGCAGGGGGCGCTGGTGGTCAATTATGACCGGCTGGCTGCCCCGGATGTGCAGAATGCATCCTTTGGCAGCAACAGTGTACTGATGCTGCTGCGGCTGCTGCGGCTGTGCGGTGCCAAGGCCGTGCTGCTGGCCGGGGCCGATGGCTACAAGCCCGGTGCCCCCGCCTATGCCGACAGCCTGCTGCACGCTCACACCGGGCGCGGAGCTGCGTTCAACACCGCCATGGCAGGTGCCATCAAAGCCTGCGGGCTGGATGTGACCTTTATCACCCCCAGCGAATACGCAAAATAACGAGGTTTGCCCATGATTCGACTTTTGGTTCTGGATGTAGACGGTACCATGACAGACGGCGGCGTGTACTATGATTCCACCGGCAACGAGCTGAAAAAGTTTGCCATCAAGGATGGGGCCGGGATCGTGCTGGCCCGCGCGGCAGGGATGCAGGTTATGATCTGCACCGGGCGCGAATGTGAAGCCGTGCGCCACCGTGCCCAGGACCTGCACATTGACTATCTGTTCCAGAACGTACACGACAAAGCCGCCTTTTTGAGCAGGTTTATGGCTGAGCACAGCCTGACCAAGCAGGATGTTGCCTATTGCGGCGATGACCTGAACGATTTGACCGCCATGGCCCTGTGCGGCTTTGTGGCCTGCCCGGCCGATGCTGCCGGCCCTGTGCTGGGGCGGGCGGATTTCATCTGCCGCCAAAAAGGCGGCGAGGGCGCTGTGCGCGGCACGGTGGAAGAGATCCTGCTGCGGGACGGCCGCCTGCCTGCCGCCGTAAAAAAAGCCTTTGGCGCAAAGATTTGATGGGTGCGGCTGAAACGTTAAATATTCCGGTGTTTGTTTTGGACACCCCCTGAACGCTGAACCACCAAAACCGGGAGGAGCCCGTATGAGCAAAATAAAGGATTTTCTGAAAAGCCCGCTGGGCACCGCCTTGTGCGCCGCTGCTGCCTGCCTGCTGGCCGTGGTGCTGGTTTGGTTGGCCGCGGTGCGCCCCAACAATGACAAGAGCCTGTCGGAGCGCATCAGCGATGATTACAGCCAGTACAGCGCCGAGCTGGACGAAGCCAACGGCGCTGCCCAGACCTTTGATACCGACAATGACCTGCTGGCCATGGCCTTTGTGTTTGGCACCAGCAACGGCCAGCCCACCGGTGAGCTGCACCTGGAACTTGCCGATGCCGACACCGGCGAGGTGCTGGCCCGCTCTACCGGCGATATGGCGAACATTGTGGCCGGGCAGTACACCGGCATGGGGCTGGATACCCCCGTGACCGGCAGCGCAGGCCGCCGCTACCGCGTGACCCTGAAACCGGAGTATACCGGTTCCGGCCGGTTGACCGTGGGTTGCAGCAACGGCGCTGTGCTGTGGAACGATACCTTTACCGTAAACGGCGAAGCCGTGGACGGCACGCTGGCGCTGCTGGTGACTTACAAACAGATTGGTGGATTTTTGACCCGGTTCTTTTTGCTGGTCGGGCTGCTGGCCAGCGTTGTGGTGTTCCTTGGCATTTATTTTGCTATGCGGGGCCGCATGCCGCTGCACCGACTGGTGTTTGTGCTGGTGCTCTGCTTTGGCATGCTGTACAGCTTTGTGCTGCCGCCCTATGCCGCACCGGACGAAAAATACCACATCAACCAGTCCTTTACTTTAGCCTGCAAATGGGCCAACATGCTCTCGCCGGATGAATGGCGGATGGGCAATGTGCCGCTGGATATGACCTACCGCCGCGAGCACGACTTTGACCCCCTGCTGCAAAACGAAAAGACCACCGTGTTCAGCTGGCAGGAACTGAGCGAAAACCTGTTCACCACCACCCCTGACAGCTTTGACAGCCACACGGCGCTGGAAGAACTGCAGACCGACCGCAATCCCACGCTGTACCTGTTCAGCGCGGCAGCGGTGTTCCTGGCATATGTTTTTCACCTTGGCTTTGTTCCGGCGCTGATGCTGGGACGCACAGCAAATTTAATTGTGTTCGCTTTGTTAGCAGCGCTGGCCGTTAAAGCCGCGCCGTTTGGCAGGCGGGTATTCGCTGCGGCGGCCCTGCTGCCCATGACGCTGCATCTGGCGGGTTCTTTCAGCCGGGATTCCCTGCTGCTGGGGCTGGCGTTTGCCTTTACTGCGCTGTGTATGCAGGCGATTTTTGGCTGCAAGGACGGCACGGTGCTGCCGGTGCGGCTGTGGCTGCCGCTGGCGGTGTTCGGCATCCTGCTGGCACCGGCCAAACTGGTTTACCTGCCGCTGGCAGCGTTGTTCTTGCTGATTCCCAACAGCCGCTTTGGCCAGAGCGCCGCAACCAAAAAAGCCGCTTATCTGGCCGGATGCGTGCTGCTGGCGCTCAGCATCAACCGCGCTGTGCTGGTCACCTCGGTGGCCGGTTCTGCCGGGTTTGAAAATCAGACTACCCAGACGGAAACCACCTCCGCACAGGGTTCTACCCCGGCTGCCGCGGTTTCTTATACAGCAACAGAGGCAGCTGACAATCGTACCCTGCATGCCGCCCCTGCCGCGGGTGACGGCAAAACCTCCAACCGGTTTGCCAACATGCCTGCCGAGTACCGCGAAAACACGGCTTCCAACTTTGTGCGCCGCCTGTATTACTGCGTGGAGGGCGTGACCGAGATCCCGCAGAAGGAGCTGGAGTTCTGGGTGCAGGCCTTGCAGGAGGGCGATGTGACCGCCGCCGTTCTGGGCCAGAGCTTTTTCTTCAGCCCGGAGGAAGTGGAGCATTCCAGCCTGACCGATGATGAATTCATGAGTGCGGCTTCCCTGGTTTATCTGAACCGCGACCTGATGACCACCGACGCCGAAATGTGCCGGGAACGGCTGGCCACTGCTGACCGCCGAGACTTTTTCAAGTCCATGTTCAGCAGTGATGAATGTGCAGAGCTGCTTTCCGCCTGCCAGATTTACCCCGGCGTGGAGGATGACCGCTACCCGCTGGACCGCAATGTGCTGATCAAAGAGATCGAAGCTGTCCGTACCGTGCGGGACAGCCAGAGCACCCCCAGCGAGGAAGACCAGACCACCTTTACCCCCGGTTACATTCTGCACAATCTGCCCGCCGTGGCTATGCTGCTGGTACGCAGCGTGGTGCAGGATGCCGACAACTGGGTGCGCGGCCTTGTGGGCGGCAGCTTAAGCTACAGCTCGCTGGACCTGGCCTGGTTCTGGGTGTTGGCGCTCTACCTGCTGCTGTGGTATGCCGCCGTTCCGGCGCAGGATGTTCCCGTGCCGGGGCTGCCCCAGGGGCGCTACCGGGTGTGGTGTGCGCTGGCCGCGCTGCTGTGCGCCGCGTTGGCCTTTGCCGGCTGCCTTGTGTGGACCCCGACCTATTACCAGACCGTTTACGGCTTCCAGGGGCGGTATCTTCTGCCCGTGCTACCGTTGTTCCTGCTTACCTGCCTGCCCCGCCGGGTCCAGGTTGCCAGCGGCAAACAGTCCGCCTGCACCCTGGTCTGCTGCCTGTGCGTAGTCAACGCCGGGGTATTGCTGAACGCCATGCTTGCGGTGATTGCCCGATGACGATTTGTTATTTTTCTGCGCAGTACCTGCCCACGGTGGGTGGTGTGGAGCGCTACACCTGGAACCTTGCCCGCCGCACTGTTGCCGCCGGGCACCGCGCCATTGTGGTTACCAGTGCTCTGCCCAACCTGCCGGAGCACGAAATTGACGGGGATGGCATTGAAATTTACCGCCTGCCCGTCTGGCCTGTCATGAACGGGCGCTTTCCTGTCATCAAGCCGGGGGCGCGCTTCCACGCGCTGACCGCGCAAATCTGGGCGCAAAAGCTCGATTTCTGCGTGGTGCAGACCCGCATGTACACCCAAAGCGTCTGGGCTGCCCGCGCGGCCAAGCGTTGCGGTATCCCCATGCTGGTCATTGACCATTCCACCGGATACATGCCGATGGGCAACGGCCTGCTGGGGGCCTGCGGGCGGCTGTATGAGCAGGTTGCCTGCCGCCTGGTGCGCGGCACCGGCGCGCCGTTCTATGGCGTTTCCGCCGCTGCCTGCCGCTGGCTACACACCTTTGGCATTACGGCTGCAGGAACCATGCCCAACGCCATTGATCCCGCTGCTTTGGAACAGGAAGCCGCCCACGCGCCAGACTGGCGCGCCAAGCTGAACCTTGGCGACCGTAAGATCGTGCTGTTTGTGGGCCGCCTGATTCCCGAAAAGGGCGCCGGATTATTAGCCCAGGCCGTAGCCCAGCTGCCGGGCGTTGTTCTGGTGGCGGCTGGCAGCGGTCCGCAGCAGCAGGAACTGGCGGACCTTGGGGCCGTTACCCCCGGTGCCCTGCCGCATGATGCGGTGGTCCAGCTGCTGCGGCAGGCAGATGTATACTGTCTGCCCACCCGGTATGCCGAGGGCTTTCCCACCACCTTGCTGGAAGCCGCGGCCTGCCGCTGCCCCATCGTGTGCACCCGTACCGCTGGAACCGAGGAGCTGCTGCCGGACGATACCCACGGCATTGTGCTGCCCGGCCAGCCACAGGACGCCACGGTGGAAACCATCCGCGCCGGGCTGCAGACCCTGCTGGATAATCCCGCCCGCGCCCATGCCTGTGCCGAGGCGGCGTACCGCAATGTGTACGCGCACTTTACATGGGATGCCGTATTTGATAAAATGATGGGGATCATAAACCAAAGCTGACATCTGCCCGGTGTTTGCCGGGCAAGTGGATAAGGAACATTTGTTATGTCAAAATTGCTGATTGTTATTCCTGCATATAATGAGGAAGCCAATATTGTCAAGGTCGTCAACGGCATTGTCAAGAACTACCCGCAGTATGACTATGTTGTAGTCAACGATGGCAGCCGTGATAAAACCGCGGCCATCTGCCGGGAACATGGGTTCCGCTTGATTGATCTGCCGGTCAACCTGGGGCTGGCAGGTGCATTCCAGACCGGGCTGCGCTATGCCGCCGAAAACGGGTATGACTGCGCCATGCAGCTGGATGCTGACGGCCAGCACCGACCGGAATATATCGCCGCCATGCTGGAAGAGCTGGAAAGCGGGGCCGACATCGTGATTGGCAGCCGCTTTTTGACGGTGAAAAAGCCCAAAAGCCTGCGCATGCTGGGCAGTTACATCATCAGCTGGTCCATCCGGCTGACCACCGGCCGTGCAATCTGCGACCCCACCAGCGGCATGCGGCTGTTCAACCGCGCCATGGTGGAAGAATTTGCCCAAAATTTGAACTATGGCCCGGAGCCGGATACCATCAGTTACCTGATCAAAAACGGCGCTGTGGTACGCGAAGTACAAGTTACGATGGGCGAGCGCGAGGCCGGTCAAAGCTACCTGACCTTTTGGCGCAGCATTGAATATATGGTCAAAATGTCCATCTCCATTTTGCTGATTCAGTGGTTCCGCAAGCGGGACACCGAAACGCCTTACCCGGAAAGGAGCCTGTAAGCCATGTTTGATCAGCCAATTATCCGTGTATGCCTTGTGTTGGGCAGCCTGATCACCGCAACCTATATTCTGCGCCGCGTGCGTTTGGCTAAGGTGCAGATCGAAGATACCATTTTCTGGCTTCTGTTCAGCGGCATTCTGCTGATTTTGGCCATCTTCCCCGGCATTGCCTACTGGGCGGCGTATCTGCTTGGGTTCCAGAGCCCCATCAATTTTGTTTATATCGTCATCATCTTTTTGCTGCTGGCCAAACAGTTTTTTATGTCCATCCGGCTCAGTCAGCTGGACAGCAAGGTGCGCATTTTGACCCAGCGCGTTGCCTTGAACGAAGAAAAGATCGAAAGCGAAAAATTAGATTTGTAATCCCCTATCTTGTATGGTATAATATTTTTTATTGATTAAGGTGTAGCTGAAAACAAAGAAAATGACGCATATTTCGCAAACGCAAGACGGATTTAAGGCAAAAGCCGGCGGAATCCTTTGTGGATTCCAAGGACTTTTAACGCAAAATCCGGCTGTGTTTGTAGAAACAGGCTATATTTTCGGCTTTTCGGATACAACAACAGCGAAAGAAGGTTGTAAGAGATGGCTTTTACCCCCAGTCTGACCTATAAGGGCCGCCCGCTGGTGCGCTGCGGCAACGATATTTACTATGGTTCTATGCATGACCCCTATGTTGTGTACCTGCAGGTACTGACCACCAAAAAGGAAGGCAATGCCGACGTGGCCGATAAGGTTCACATTGTATTGCTTTCCACCGATGAAAGCAAGCCTCTGCCGGCGCGCATTGTGCGCCAGGCCAACAAGGCCGGCGGTTTGTTCAACGCCCTGACCTTTGGCGATATCATGCTGCGCAACCAGCTGAAGAACGAGAAAAAGTAAACAGGAACCCACAACGCCCGGTCCGTTTGGACCGGGCTGTTTTTGTTGTACTTCATCCCTGTGCCGCAGGGCGTTGCTACCTGACCACGCCGGAGCTTTTACATCATTGAGCATCACAAATTTTATAATGATATATTGTCTTACGGTTTCGGAACGTTCAAGCATCGTCCCCTACACATCGTCTACAGGTTTATGGCAGCGTCTGCAACCTCGCTGCAAATTACTTTCTTCCCCAATAATCAAAAAATCACCCCTGCGGCCAGAATAATCCGGCCACAGGGGTGATTTTCTATCTGTTATTCTATTTTGTGCACTTAACCGCTTACTCGATGGTCACATCGGTACTTTCGGCTTCTGCATCGGCAGGCGTCTCGGCATCGTCGGGCAGAACTTCCACATCGAAAGCTGCGCCGCACTCTGCGCAGACGATCTTATCGCTGTCCATCAGGGTGTCTTCATCCACAATGTTGACGGTACCGCAGTTGGGGCAGGTGACTTCATAGCTGGTTTCAAATGCGCCGTCGTCATCCTCGTCCTCATCTTCGTCCTCATCGTCATCGCCGAAGATGTTGTCCACCAGATCATCCATATCTTCATCAATGGCGTCCAGCTCGTCAAAAGCCTGATCCAGGGCATCGTCATGCTCGCTCACAACATCGGCCATCTCTTCCAGCAGGTCCATCATTGCAACAATGATCTTGCCTTCCTGGGTGGTGGGGTCAAACTCCATCCCTTTCATCATACCGCGGATATAAGCGGCCTTTGCATTCAGATCCATAGCCATAAGGGAAAACCTCCTTCACGCACTGTAAACAGGGTGTTTGTTTTTGCAATTTTCCAAAAAAGCCGGGACGCGGCAAAAACCACGGCCCGGCCATTTGTTTTAAGATCAGACGCGCTCCATATACTCGCCGGTGCGGGTATCGATGCGGATCTTGTCGCCCTCGTTGATGAACAGGGGCACGCGGATCTCGGCACCAGTCTCAACCTTAGCGGGCTTCAGGGTGTTGGTAGCGGTGTTGCCCTTGAAGCCAGGCTCAGTCTCGGTAACTTCCAGCTCGATGAAGTTGGGGATTTCAACGCTGAAAACCTTGCCCTTGTAGGACAGCAGTTTGCAGATTTCGTTTTCTTTGCAGAACTTGAAGTTTTCCGGCACATCGGCAGCGGCAACGGGGATCTGCTCGTAGGTTTCATTATCCATGAAGTAGTACAGGTCGCCATCCTCGTAAGAGTAGGTAACCTCACGGCGCTCAATGAAAGCCTGGGGGAACTTAGCGGTCGGGTTGTAGCTGGTTTCAACAACGGAACCGGTAATCACATTCTTGGTCTTAGTGCGCACAAAAGCAGCGCCCTTGCCGGGCTTAACATGCTGGAACTCAACGACCTGAAGGACCTGGCCGTCCTGCTCAAAAGTTACACCGTTACGAAATTCGCCTGCAGAGATCATATAGGAACTCCTCCATAATTTTAGTATCGGGCCTGTTTGAAAAAGCGGCCCCGCCGCCCCTCAAGCAATGCCATTGCATTGTCATACCTGTAAGTATTTTACCCGAAAAGCGCCAGTATTGCAAGAGGTTAGCGGGATTTTCGGGTGATATTTTGGTTTTTTTCGGCTTTTGTTGGCTGTTTTTGGGCTTTCTCAGCCTTGTTCATACAGTTTTTTCAGCGCCGCCGCATCCTCGGCCTGGGTTCCGGCGGATTCACAGATAATGGTGGGCGCCAGGCCACGGGTTTTCAGCAGCTGCATCAGCGGGGCAGGCGGCGGGCCAAACTCGGTATCCGCAAAAGTCAGGTGGCATTTTTCCCCACCCTTGGTGTAGGCAATGCGGGAAAAATGCGCGTGGAACTTTTGGGCCCGTTCCCCCGGCAAGGCTGCGGCAATGGCATCCAGGATGGCGGCGTAATCTGCCGGGGCGGTCTCATCGTTCAGCTCGGTGCCCTGGCTGCGGGCATACAGGTGGCCAAAATCCACGCAGGGAATAATGCGTTCATCCACACTGCAAAGGGCCAGCACTTCATCCAGCGTGCCCAGCTGGTTCACCTTGCCCATCGTTTCAGGGCAAAGGATACAGTCGCCATAACCGGCTTCATCCACGGCCTGAACGGCGCGGCGCATGGTGTCCAGCGCCTTTTCCAGTGCGGCTTCCCGGCTCTGCTTGCCGCAGCTGCCCGCGTGGAAGATGACCCTGCGGCCGCCCAGTGCCTTGACCAGTGCGCAGCTTTGCAGCAGATAGTTCACGCTGTTCAGCCGCTTGTCCTCCTCCAGGCTGCTCATGCTGATGTAGTACGGCGCATGGACCGAGAAAGTGATGCCTTTTGCATCAAACGCTTCTTTTAAGGCGGCGGCTTTATCCAGCCCCAGGCGCACACCGCGCCCACACTGGTATTCAAACGCCGTCAGCCCAAAGGAAGCCGTATACTCCGCCATGGCCTGCGGGTCAAAGCTGCGGACACGGTAGCTGTCCGAAAGCCCAGCCGTGCCAAAGCGCGGTGCTTCACTCATACAGGCGGCCCCCTTTTTGGTAATACCGGTCCAGCCAGTAGGGTTCAAACCTGCGCTTGAACTGCACACCGCGCTGGTGGTCGCCCCCACGCGGCATGGTATACAGGCAGGAGATGCCGTACAGCCCCGCGGCAAGGCGGTCCGTAAAGATCTGGTCGCCCACCATGGCCATCTGATTTTTGCGAACGCCAAGGCGGCGGCGGGCAACGGCCAGGCCGACCGGCAGCGGCTTGCAGGCCAGCGGCACCCAAGCCAGGCCCACACGGTCCGCAAAGGGGCGCACGCGGGCGGCGGTATTGTTGGAAACAATCGTCAACCGCACACCCGCGGCACGCATAGTATCCAGCCATTGCTGCACGGTGGCATCCAGCTGCTGGCTGCCATCCCCCGTCAAGGTATTATCCACATCCAGCACCAGGGCGGTGATACCGTGCTGGCGCAGGAACTCCGGCGTGATGGCCTCAATGGCACGGAAAATATATTCAGGGGTAAGAAGCATAGACAAACTACCTTATTATAAGCGCGGGGCAGCGGGCAAGCGCCACCCCGGGTTTTAGATATAAAGAAAGAACAGGCCCGCATCTCTGCGAACCTGTTCTGCCGTTCCTTTGGGTAAACACGGTTATCGAAAACGGCGGCATAGCCGCTGCGATGGCTCCGGATTACTTAAACTTGCGCTTGCGGGCGGCTTCGGACTTCTTCTTGCGACGCACAGACGGCTTCTCATAAGCCTCGCGCTTGCGCACCTCAGCAAGAACACCGCTGCGGGCAGTGCTGCGCTTGAAACGGCGCAGGGCGCTCTCAAGGGATTCGCCCTCTTTGACACGGATCTCCGACATCTTTTTCCCTCCCTTGGTCTGAGACAGGAGTTTGCCGGTCAATCAAAATTACAATCAACCAGTAACTGAAATTATACTATACTTTATAGGCTCCTGTCAACCACGATTTTACGCGTTCTGGCCCACTTTTTGAAATTTCATAAAAAGTTCAGTTTTTTGCCCTCATACGCGGGGTCTGGGCAATAGTTTATACAAAATAATAATGAATAAAGAATAATGCTGGTGCGCCGCCCGCAGCGGCGCAAATAAAATAGGTTGGCTGCTCTGGCTGGAATGCTTTTTGCCGGAGCAACTGACTTGGTTAAAATGTGACGCCGTGGGCGGCACACATCCATTATTCATTATTCTTTCTTCTTTTTTCTTTACCCAAACTTTATGCCAACCCCAATGCGTGCAGCCCCAGCAAAGCACCGTAAATCACCGGCTGGTGCAGCATATAAATCAGCAGCGTGCGGCTGCCCACGGCGCACAGGGGGCGCAGGGCTTTGGGCGGCAGGCCGGGCTGCGCGGTGCAGCGGGCGCGGAACCACCGCGCAAAAAAGTACCCCACCCAATACAAAAACACCCACGGCAAAAGCGGGAAATAATCCGATGAGGAAAACACCGTCAGATCCGGCAGACCCAGCCAGAAAAGATTCGGCTTGTACCAGGCGGCGGGTAGGGCCGCCAGGTGCGTTCCCTCAAACCCCAGCCAGCCCTGCGGCAGCTGGTTCAGCAGGGCAAACAGCACTGCGCTGCCCGTAACCCCTGCCAGCGGGGGCAGCTTTTCCAGCGCGGGGTGCAGCAGACAGGTCAGCAGGGCCGCACAGCCCAGCAGGTGCAGCACGCCGAACCAGATGACTTCCTCCGGCATGGCAACGGCGGTTGCCACGGTCAGCACCACCGCACAGGCCGCCGTGAGCAGGCCGTTCTTGAGCGGGCGGCGGGATAGGGTAAAGCTGTAACCCGAAAGCAGAATAAAGCTCCAGCAGATATACTGCTGCCACACATGGCAGTGCGTGGACCAGATATCGTACCAGCCGCTGGCATGGCCAAAAATATACACCCAGTCATACATGGCATGGTAAACCAGCATATTCAGCAGCGCCAGCCCGCGCAGGGCATCGATCTGCCAAAAGCGCTGCCCGGCTGCCGCACGCAACGATTGTTGTTCGGTTTGCATCGCGTTCCCCTTCCCTGCCCTGTGCCAATATGCAAAGGGCTGATGTCACTTTACCATACTTGGCATAGCAAATGCAAGGCACCCTTGCAAAATGACCGAAAATGCGCTAAAATCTTTGGTGAAATATAACAAAGGAGGGGTCCGTTATGCCCGATATCCGTCTTGTTGCATTGGATCTGGACGGCACCGTATTCAATGATGAAAAAGAGATCACACCCCGCACGCTGGAAGCCATCCGCGCTGCCATTGCCAAAGGGGTTGATGTCATCCCCGCAACGGGGCGTGTGGCATCGGGTGTGCCGGAAGCGTTTTTGCGCATTCCCGGCGTGCGGTATGCCCTGACTTCCAACGGGGCCAGCGTGGTGGAGCTTTCCACCGGCAAACCGCTGGTCAACCTGCCGTTTGATGCTGCCCTTGCCAGCGACATTTATGATATCGTGGCCGCAACGGGCGGTGCCATGGGCATTTTTATCGGCGGCAAAGCCTACACCGATTATTTTGGTGCCAATGACGGCCTTGCCCTGATGCCCCCTGCCCTGCGCCGCTACCTGCGCGACAGCCGCATTGTGGTGGATGACATGCACGCAGTGTTCGCCGCCCACCCGCACGAGGTGGAAAAGTTCAGCATCACCTATCGGGACAATGCCGCCCGCGATGCCGCCTGGCAGGCTGTTGCCAGCCGGTTTAATGTTGAGATTACTTCCAGCATTCCCAACAACATGGAGATCAACGCCCCCGGCGTGACCAAGGGCAGCGGATTAAAAACGCTGGCCGATACCCTGGGCCTGGCGATGAACCAGGTGATGGCCTGCGGCGATTCCGGCAACGACCTTGCCATGATCCAGGCCGCCGGGTACGGCATTGCGATGGGCAACGCCACACCGGATGTTCTGGCCGCCGCCCGCTATGTAACGGACGACAACAACCATGACGGCGTTGCCAAGGCCATTGAAACCTATGTGTTGAAAGGATAACCCCCTATGCCAAATATCGTTGACCGCTTTGGCCAGCTGGTGGATGACGCCATTCCCAAGCCGGAGCTTGCCCGCCAGCTGCTGCTGTTGGGCTACCGCGCCAAGGATGTGCAGCTGCTGCTTGCCCCGGAAAAAGAGCTCACCCCCGCGCGGCAGTATGCGGCACAGATCGCCATGGACGCCATGATTGCGCCCCTGGCCCACCCGCAGCGGGCGGCGCTGGTCAATATCTTTATGCCCTGTGAACTGCTACACGCCTTCCACCTGCTGCCGATGTTTGCCGAAGCCACCGCCTGTTACCTGAACGGTGCCGCAGCCGAGCGCGGCTTTATCCATTATGCCGAGAGCGCAGGCATCAGCCCCACGCTGTGCAGCTACCACAAGGCTTTGCTGGGCATGGGGCTTTCCAGCACGGCGGGCAAGCCGCTGTTCACTGCCTGCACCTCCATTGCCTGCGATGCCAACAACCTGACCTTCCGGCGGCTGGCGCAGCATTACGGCATCCCCCACTTTTATCTGGATGTGCCCTATGACCACGACGAGTACGCTGTGGCCGAAGTTTCCGACCGCCTGCGAGAGTTCGCCGCCTTTTTGGAGGATGCGACCCACCAGAAGTTGGACGAAGCAGCCCTGCAGCAGGCAGTCGCCCACAGCGGCCGCACGCTGGAACTATTGCAGCAGGCACAGGCCGCCAAGGCCGGGCGGAACCTGCACAATGATGTCACCTCCGAATTTTACGAAGTGTTTGTGACCCACACCATGCTGGGCACCCCGCAGGCTGAACAGTACGCCCGCAAGCTGCTGGCGGATATCGAGGCCAGCCCCATGGGTGGCGGCACCCGGCTGCTGTGGGCGCACGCCGTGCCGTTTTATCAGGCGCCCGTGCGGGAGCGGCTGAATTTCTCGGCAGAAAACCAGCTTATTACCTGCGATATGAACGCCGATACCTTAGGCTGCTACATGGACCCGGACAAACCGTTTGAGAGCATGGCCGCGCGGCTGGTGAACAACATCTTTAACGGCAGCGCCCAGCACCGCATCCAGCGCGCGCTGGAGCTGTGCCGCATGCAGCAGATCGACGGGGTGGTCTACTTCTGCCAATGGGGCTGCAAGCAGACGATGGGGGCCGCACAGCTGTTCAAGAGCGCACTGGAAGCCGAGGGCTACCCGGTGCTGCTGCTGGACGGCGATGGCTGCGACCGCGCCAACACGATGGACGGCCAGACCGCCACCCGGCTGGATGCTTTCCTGGAGATGCTGCACAGCAAACAGGAGGCGCTGGTATGAGCAAAACGATTTATTATGCCTGCAAATACGCCCCGCTGGAGCTGTTTGCCGGGTATGGGGCCACCTTCTCGGCGCTGGATCCGCTGGCGGAAAGTTTTTCCTGCGCGGAGCACTGCGCCCACGCCAACCTGTGCGGTTACGCCAAGGCTGTGCTGGAACAGGTGGAGCAATCCGGCATCCGGGCTTTGGTGCTGACCAACTGCTGCGATGCCATGCTGCGCGTTTACGATGTGCTGGCTGCCAGTGGTAAGATGGAATTTTTGCAGCTGCTGCCCGTCCCCCACCAGAGCACCCCGGCCACCCGCGCCCGCTTTGCGCGGGACCTGCGCAGGCTGGCGGATGCCCTGCAGCGGTACACCGGGCAGGAATTCGACGCCCAGCGCGCCCACGCCTTTTTTGTGCACAAACCCCACGCTGAGGGTCCGCATTTGACCCTGCTGGGTGCCCATGGCGGCAGCGTGCTGTATGATACCGTGCAGAAAGCCTTTGCCCTGCCCGTGGTGGATGCTACCTGCACCGGCAACCGTGAGCTTGCCGATGTTGCCCCCGCCGCACTGGAGGACTTTTTGCCCGGTTACGCCGCCGCCCTGCTGGGCCAGATGCCCTGCATGCGGATGGATGCCCCGGTCAGTGAGCGCGCCGCCCTGGTGGACGGCCAGACCGTTGGCATTGTGTACCACACCGTGCAGTTCTGTGATTATTACGCCCCCGGCCTGACCGCGCCGGAGCAGTTCCATTTGCCGGTATTAAAAATTGAAACCGACTGTTCCCGCCAGACCTTTACCAGCGGCGGCGGGCAGCTGAGCACCCGCCTGGGCGCATTTGCCGAAAGCCTGAACGCCGTTCCCGATACCGAAAACAAGGAGGCCCCCGCCATGAACACCAACGCACAATATGCCGCCGGCATCGACAGCGGCTCTGCCAGCACCGATGCCGTGATCCTGGATCGCAGCGGAAAGATCTGCGGCTGGGCCATTGTGCCCACCGGCGCCGGGGCTGCAACCGGCGCCCGCCAGGCACTGGAACAGGCCCTGACGATGGCAGGCATTGCCGAAAGCGACCTGGGTTCCAAGGTATACACCGGCTACGGGCGCGAGTTCCTGGGCGATGACGGCGCAGCCGTGACCGAGATCACCTGCCATGCCCGCGGGGCTCATCATCTGGACCCCACCGTGCGCACCGTGATCGACATTGGCGGGCAGGATTCCAAAGTGATCCGCCTGAGCGAAAGCGGCGCTGTTGAAACCTTTGCGATGAACGACAAATGCGCCGCCGGTACCGGCCGTTTTTTGGAGATGATGGCCCGCACCCTGCAGATGAAGCTGCCGGAGATGAGCGAGCTTGGCCTGGACTGGCACAACGATGTGACCATTTCCAGCATGTGTACCGTGTTTGCGGAAAGTGAGGTCGTCAGCCTGATTGCCCGCAGCACCGCACCGGCGGATATCATCCACGGCCTGAACAAATCTGTTGCGGGCAAAACCGCTGCCCTGGCCCGCCGCACCGGCGGCGTGGCCCCCTTTATGATGACAGGCGGTGTAGCCCGCAACCGCGGCGTTGTGAAAGAGCTGGATATCTGCGCTTTTGGCTTAGCATCTGCCGCACCTCGCTCGCCGTATCGGCACTTAGAATTATGCGGTATTGCCTAAGATAGCACGATGGCTGCAAAATAAGGAGGGCTTTCTTATGTCTTGGGGAACAAATGTACTGGTCGGCCAGTCCGGCGGGCCGACTGCTGTGATCAATTCCAGCCTGGCCGGTGTGTATGAAGCTGCCAAAGCTCTGGGCGCCGCCCATGTATACGGCATGGAGTATGGCATTCAAGGGCTTTTGCAGGGCAAGATTGTGGACCTGGATGACCGCCTTGACGACAAGATGGAAATTGAGCTGCTCAAGCGCACGCCGTCCAGTTACCTGGGCAGCTGCCGGTTCAAGCTGCCCAACCCCGCCACGGACGAACGCCCCTTTGTGCAGCTGTTTGAGCTGTTTGCCAAGTACTGCATTGGGGCCGTGTTCTACATTGGCGGCAATGATTCGATGGACACCATTGCCAAGCTTTCCGCTTACGGGGCTGCCAAGGGCAGCGAGATCCGCTTTATCGGCGTGCCCAAAACCATTGACAACGACCTGATGTACACCGACCACACCCCCGGTTACGGCAGTGCCGCCAAGTACATTGCCACCATCCTGAAAGAGGTCATCTGCGATTCCAGCGTGTATAACATCCGCAGCGTAACGGTGGCCGAGATCATGGGCCGCCATACCGGCTGGCTGGCCGGTGCCGCCAGCCTGGCTGCCGGGGCTGACTGCAACGGCCCGGACATCATTCTGCTGCCGGAGCGCCCCTTTGACGAGAATGTGTTCCTGGAAAAAGTAGCCCAGCTGGAAAAAGACCGCCACAATGTCATCATTGCGGCCAGCGAGGGCGTAAAAAACAAGGACGGCGTTTTCCTGTGTGATTTGGTATCCACAGCAGGCCAGCTGGATGCTTTTGGTCATAAAGCCATTTTGTCCGGCACCAGCCGCTATCTGGCGGATTTGATCCATGTGCGCCTGGGCTGCAAGACCCGCGCGATCGAGTTCTCTACCCTGCAGCGCTGTGCCTCCCATCTGGCAAGCCGCACCGACATTACCGAGGCATACCAAGTGGGCGGTGCTTCGGTGGAAGCTGCTTACCGCGGCGAAACCGGTAAGATGTGCGCCATCCGCCGCATTTCAGATATGCCGTACCGCACCGAAACCGAGATGGTAGATGTGCAGAAGGTTGCCAACCTGGAAAAGCGCGTGCCGGATGACTGGATCAGCCCGGACGGCATGCATGTGACCGAAGCATTCCATCACTATGCCCGCCCCCTCATCCAGGCCGAACTGACCCCCATCTATCTGCGTTGCCAAAATGCTCGATAAGACATCCAGTATTATCTGCGCTTTTGGCTTAGCAGCTGCCGCACCTCGCTCGCCATATCGGCACTTAGAATTATGCGGTATTGCCTTAATAATATAACACAATAATATTATTTTCCATCAAGAAAGCAATGAATAATAAAAGGCGCATCGCAACCCCTTGGATAGGGTGTGCGGTGCGCTTTTGTGTTGTACTTTTATTTAGGCATGTAGGGTGGGATGTCCTCATTCCGTCCTTGAGGAACATAAATCATCCACCACATGCTAAAAAAGCTTCTGCAGGGAACAGTCTTGACCGTTCCGAAACCTTGTCCCGAATACCATTAACAAAATTCACCGCATCAGCTCATCCGCGGGACGATGCAAGCATCGTCCCCTACAAATGTTTGTAGGTTTGCAGCAAATATTTACGTTTCTCGGCGGGGTCGGGTGCCCCCACCTTACCGGGCAAGTTGCCCTTCCCCCACAAAACCAAACACCCCCGTCCTTATTCCAGCTGTCACGCAGCCAAAACAAAGGCGGGGGTATTTTTTAATGCCAGAGGGTAAACAGCAGCGCCAGCAGGGCCAGCAGGCCAAGCAGGTAGACGCCACAAATCAGCAGGGTAGCTTTCAGCGCACCCAGGATCGCCCACAGGCGCTCCTTACCGGTCAGCTGGGGGTCTTCCTCCCAGGGACGGTCAGCAGCCTGTTGGGGCTGCTGCGCGGGGGTATGGCCCTGCTTGCGGCGGCGCGGCAGCCAGATACTGTCGTGCTCAATGCCACTCATATCGGCCACGGTGCGGCCGTCATCCTCAAAGGGTTCGTTATGCTTCATTTTTCGTACAGGTGGCACACAACATAGTGGCCGGGTTCCACCTCACGCTGCTGCGGCACTTCGGTCTTGCAGCGCTCGGTCGCATAGGGGCAGCGGGTATGGAACTTGCAGCCCTTGGGCGGGTTGGCCGGGGACGGAATGGAGCCCTGCAGCACAATGCGCTCGCGGCGAATGGTCGGATCCGGGATAGGAATGGCGCTGAACAGTGCCTTGGTGTAGGGATGTAGCGGATGGCTGAAGATATCCGGCGTTGCACCGTACTCCACCAGGTTGCCCAGGTACATAACGCCGACCGTATCCGAAATATGCTCAACAACAGAAAGATCGTGGGAGATGAACAGGTAGGTCAGGTTATATTTATCCTGCAATTCTTTCAGCAGATTGATGATCTGAGCCTGAATGGAAACGTCCAGTGCAGAGACCGGTTCGTCGCACACAACAAACTCCGGGTTCAGGGCCAGGGCGCGGGCAATGCAGATGCGCTGGCGCTGGCCGCCGGAAAATTCGTGCGGATAGCGGGTTTTGTGGTAGGGCTGCAGGCCGCAGTTATCCATGACCTGGTCAATATAATCATTGAACTCTGCCTTGGGCACCAGGTTATGCTCGCGCACAGCCTCACCAATGATCTCACCAACCGGCAGACGCGGGGACAGGCTGGAGAACGGGTCCTGGAAGATGATCTGCATCTTGGTACGCAGGTTACGCAGCTCCCTGCCGGTCATATCGTACACTTCTTTGCCGTTGAACAGTACCTGACCGCCGGTTTTTCCGCCGGCAAGGCGCAGGATTGTACGGCCGGTGGTGGATTTGCCGCAGCCGGATTCGCCGACCAGACCCATGGTATGGCCGCGCTTGAGGTTGAAGGTAACGCCATCGACAGCCTTGACATGACCCACGGTCCGGGACATCAGGCCGCCCTTGATGGGGAAGTATTTTTTAAGCTGGTTGACCATCAGAATATACTGATCATCATAGGTGACGGGGGTATAGTCCAGCTTTTTTGCGTTTTCTGCCTGTGCCATCGTCACTCACCCGCCTTTCGATTATTTTCATAGTAGCGGTAGCAGCTGACCTTGTGCGTGGGGGACAGGCTGATCTCGCAGGGGTATTCACCATCGCAGCAGGGCAGAGCCATCTCGCAGCGATCCTTAAAGTAACAGTAGTTGGGCATATTGACCGGGTTGGGCACCTTGCCGGGGATGGAGTAGAGTCGGTCCACCTTTTTGCCCACGATCGGTTTGGAAGCCATCAGGCCGATGGTATAGGGGTGAGCCGGGTTTGCGAAAATCTCCTGAGCAGTGCCCTTTTCCACCACGCGGCCTGCGTACATGACAACAACGTAATCTGCCATCTCGGCAATCACACCCAGGTCATGGGTGATCAGCATGATGGAGGAGTTAATGCGGTCCTTCAGGTTGCGCAGCAGGTCCAGGATCTGGGCCTGAATCGTCACGTCCAGTGCGGTGGTGGGTTCGTCGGCGATGATAACCTTGGGGTTGCAGGCCAATGCCATGGCGATCATGACACGCTGGCGCATACCGCCGGACAACTCATGCGGGTACATCTCATATACACCCTGGCTGTTGGCGATGCCAACCATCTCCAGCATTTCAACGGTGCGCTTTTTGATGTCCTCTTTGCTCTTGCCTTCGCCGTCATGCAGAGCAATGACTTCATCGATTTGAGCACCGATGCGGAACACCGGGTTCAGGCTGGTCATCGGCTCCTGGAAGATCATCGAAATATAGTTGCCGCGCAGGTGCTGCATGACCGTGCCGGGAGTTTTGGCAACATCATAGGCTTTGCCATTACCCAGGTTCAGGCGGATCTCGCCCTGAACGATCTGGCCCTGGGGGCGCTGCAGCAGCTGCATCAGCGAAAGGCTGGTAACGGATTTGCCGCAGCCGGATTCGCCCACAACGCCCACAGTTTTGCCCACGGGAACTTCAAACGAAACACCGTCCACGCTTTTTACCACGCCGGTATCGGTAAAGAAATAGGTGTGCAGGTTATCAAACTCAACAGCGTTTTCCGGGTTCTTCATCTGGGTCAGGTACTCAGATTCCGGCACATTCTTGCGCTTGCGCTGTTTTTCGTACTGGTCCGTAATGCGGCGGTTTTCTTTGGAGATACGCCGCGACTCCTTGGCGGAAAGGTAACCGTCCTGTTGTTTAGCCATCGTGTGTGTCTCCTTTCATCAGCGTTTCATCTTGGGGTCAAAGGCATCGCGCAGGCCATCGCCCACAAAGTTGAAGCCCAGAACCGTGATCAGCAGGCAGATGCCGGCCGGGACCCAGATGAACAGATAGTTGGTCATAACATAAGCGTTGTTGACATCGTTGATGATGTTGCCCCAGGATGCAAACGGGTACTTAACGCCCAGACCCAGGAAAGACAGGGTGGCTTCCGTCAGGATGGTGGAGCCAAGGCTCATGGTGCAGGTAACAATCAGCTGCGGGATAACGTTGGGGATCAGGTGGCGGAAAATGCGGTGCCATGCGCTGATACCGCAGGCTTCGGCTGCCGTCATGAACTCCTGCTCGCGCAGGGACAAAATCTGGCCGCGGACCAGGCGGGCAATGCCGGGCCAGCCCAGGAAGCCGAGGATCAGCATCAGGTACATCATACGGGTCCAGGAGTCAATGCGCATGGCGTCCATGGCAGCGCCCAGAATGATGATGATGGGCATGGAGGGCAGGCAGTAGAAAACGTCCACAATACGCATGATGAGGTTATCCACCCAGCCGCCGAAGTAGCCGGAGATACCGCCCATGACAATACCGATGGAGCCTTCGATCGCAACAACGATGAAGCCGATGATCAGGGAAACGCGGCCGCCGTACATCAGGCGGGTCAGCATGTCCATACCGTTGGTATCGGTGCCCAGCCAGTGCTCCTTGTTGGGGCTTGCGTAACGGTCAAACACATAGGTTTCCGTCATCTGCTTCACGCTCCAAACGCCGGTGCTGGCATCGTACACGATGTCATACTCGGCTTCGTTGCCGTCGGCATCGGTGTAGGTGAACTCGGTAATATTATCGTCAATGGCTTCTTCCAGGCGGTCGCGGAAGTCACGGCTGATGACCACGCTGGCATCGGCAGCGGAAACAACAAAGCGGCCGATATAGGCAACTTCGCTGCCGCTCTGGATAATATTGCCGTCAGCGTCCAGTTCATAATCCTGGCCATCGGCAGTAAAGGTGGTCTCCCCTGCTGCCTGGGCAGTCAGGGCGGCCAGCTTGGCATCAAAGCTCAGCTCGGCCACGCCGTCCGCTGCGGTGACCATATCCTTAGAGGCATAAGCCAGCACAGTGCGGCCCTGGCGGAAGACGTACAGGTCCTCGCTCAGGGTTTCCACTTCGTAATCGTTATCTTTATAGGTAAAGGTCTCTTCACCCTTCTTGATGGCCTCGTTGCCCTTGCTCTGGGCAATGGAGCCGAACTCCTGGCCATCGGCAACAACAAAGCGCAGTTTATCGTTGCGGGTCACACCCACATACTCTTTGGACATCTGGGTGTAGGTGTAGAACTGCTGGTCCTGGCCGTAAGGGCTGACCACGCCGCCAATGAAGGAAAAGACGAACATGGCAAGCAGCATCGTCAGGCCCACAACGGCCAGACGGTTGCGGAAGAACCGCTTGGCAACCAGCGCGCCGGGCGAAAGCACCTTAACGCGGCGGTCGTCGTTCAGGGAGTACTGCTCCTTTTTGGGGGTGTTGTTCTGGGTATTCTCACTCATGGGTGCAGTCTCCTTTCTTTAAGAAATGCGCACGCGCGGGTCAACCACTGCGTACATGATATCAGTCAGCAGGTTGCTGACCAGGGTAAGCACCGCCATAAAGGACAGGTAGAACATGGTGAACGGGATATCGCCCGCAACCATGGACTGGTAAGAGATGTAGCCGATGCCGGGGATGGAAAACAGGGTCTCCGTGATCAAGGCACCGCTGAACAGGCCGGGCAGGGAACCGCCGATGATGGTAACCAGCGGAATCAGGGTGTTGCGGAATGCGTGCTTATAGATGACCACATGCTCCGAAAGGCCCTTGGCGCGGGCGGTACGGATATAGTCGGCGTTCAGCACTTCCAGCATGTTGGTGCGGGTGTAACGCATGGTAGAGCCGATGGAAACAATGACCAGCGTGACGATGGGCAGCACCAGATGGTTGGCGCGGTCACAGAACTGGCCCCACGAGCTGAGCTGGGCATAATCACGCCCGACCAGGCCGTACAGGTCAAACCAGCCAAGCTTGACAGAGAACAGCAGCTTGAGCAGCGTGGCAAAGAAGAAGCTGGGCAGAGAGATGCCCACCAGGGCCACAGCGGTGATGACGTAATCGGTACGGGAATACTGTTTGGTAGCAGCCAGGATGCCCAGGGGCACAGCGATGATCATGGACACCACAAAGGAGATGCCGCCCATGACAACAGACAGACCAATAACTTCCTGGAATTTTTGAACAACAGGGACGTTCCACTTCCAGCTGTCACCGAACTGACCGTGCACTGCGCTGGACAGCCAGGTCATGAAGCCGGGCAGGATGCCCTTATCCAGACCATAGGCTGCGTTGAGCTGATCCAGCCATTCCTGATACGGTTTTGCGCCCGGTGCCTGGGACAGCTGCATGGCCATGTTCTCGGCAAAAGAGCTGGGCAGGCTGCGCATCATCACATAGATGATGAAGGTAACGCAAAACAGGATCACAAAAGAAAGCAGGATACGCTTGATGACGTAGTTTCGCACTTGAAAAATCGTTCCTTCCTTCGCGGGCAGGGAGGCCGCGTTTTTAATGGCTGCGCCGCATGGCTCCAAAATACACATGAGCCGGGGCCTTGTAGCTTCGCCTATGGTGTACCTAAAAAGTCGAAAATTTAGGGCAATACCGCATAATTCTAAGTGCCGATACGGCGAGCGAGGTGCGGCAGATGCTAAGCCAAAAGCGCAGATA